>Ga0209589_1013037_pt1 | contig 11030 bp, 4 predicted proteins | sample CowpeawhiteBW_FD_187525 | JGI IMG/M metagenome (GOLD analysis project Ga0209589, IMG submission 187525) | Root nodule microbial communities of legume samples collected from California USA - Cow pea white BW (SPAdes) (version 2) | ecosystem: Host-associated > Plants > Roots > Nodule | place: USA...
GCTTCATTTTCCTCCACAGTCCATTCATCATCAGAAGCAAGATCATCCATGTTATAATCCTTTGTTTTCCTAACATCCTTCTTCTTTTTCAATCTTGAATTAGCCATTACAAAGACCACATCATTCACGATCTTTTGTTGTAAACGATTTCTTTTCTTTGTGTGGACCTAAACAATTACAATGTTAATTAACACCTTATACTAATAGAGTGAGGGAGAAGAAGCAAAGCCTGCGTGAGGGAGAAGAAGCAGAGCCTGCGTGAGGGAGAAAAAATAGAGTGACGTGGGTGGAGAAGATAGACGACGTCGAGAAGGGCGGCCACGACATCGGGGAAGGGCGGCGACGACGTCAGTGACGAGACAGCGCAGTAGGCGCGCGAACGTGAGTGAGTCGTTGGGTCTTCGTTGGTATTCTAACGAGGTGCAAAAGTAACCTACCTAAAAGGGGGGGAAAGTGCTGTTGGGTTTTAAATTGGGTCGGGTCAACTTTAATTAGTCATGGAGCAGCCCACTTTTAATATTAGGGAAAGCCATCAAACTTAACCTAGTTGCCCTATTCACAACAGAACCCTAAAATGTGTCCATGGAAGATCGATACAGGATCGACGCGCCTCCGATCCTCCGATCCGGCGACCAAACTCGGAAGATCGCTCCGATCCGGCAAGCCTCCGATCCGACGACCGCGTCAGCTCGTTTGGAGGACAGAAACTCGCAAGATCGTACGAGTTTGCGATCTAGATCGCGATCTTGACAACATTGCGCCCAACAACGAGGTCCCTTGCCTGGGCTAAATCGCAGCAGCGTTCCAAAGCCTCAACTCCTCCTTGCTTAGGCGAGTGGCTCTCGCCTGAGCGAGACTGGCCTCGCTCAAAACTAGAGTCCTCCGCCTGGGCGAGGGTTCACAAAACCCTGGTTGCTCCTGCAGGTCTCGCCTGGGCGAGTTACTCTAGCCTGGGCGAGATTGACAGATCTCGCCACTGCCTTTCCTGCAACAGTCACATACCCACAACCAAGCAATAGTCCAAGATCGTTCACACATTCATCACAAACATACAGTTCATGCAATACCCAACAAACTCTAAATCAGCCAGAAAATCGTTCAAGACTCAAAAACTCTAACTTTCCCGTACTTGGAAAGCTTAGCAAAGACCCCGATGGCATGACCACGAGCACAACAGCTTTAAGGATGAACTATAGGGCTGAGATAAGGGTGGGACAAAACCAGAAACGGAGTTAACAAAGGCTCTTAACTGCAAATTACGAAAAGGTGATAAAAGGGAACTAGCATGGACTAGAAGGGCACTTACATGGAGCAACGAAACCTCCTGGCTCAACGTAACAGCGGAAACAAAAACCCTAGCAGAGGGGTTGACGGCTGCAGCTCAAGGTTCACTGAAAAGAGTGTAAGTGTGAGTTAGGGCAACTAGGAGTGGCTTTATCTGTTGGGCCAGTCCTAAGGCCCACTTACAAGGGCAACCCCTTCAATTTAGAGCGGGAATATAAAGAATAATCTTAACGGGCCTTACAAAACTCATGGACAACACGAAATTTGATATAAAAAGTATTAATCAAAACAAATATTTGAATTAATCAATATTAATTTACTGCAACAATTAAAATTAAAACTATTATAAAATTTTCCAATGACTTTTTTAATTAACAAAATTACATTTATTGTGATTATTTAAACTTTTTTAAGGAAATATATTAAAGGGTCTTACTAATCAGTGTACACCGGTTAAGAATAATTAATATGTCTTGAAAATGAATTTTGATCTAACAATCATAAATACAATTTTATTTTATTTAAAGGACAAAAATATTCATAAGTGAATACAACTCTAATTAATAATTTATTTGATGCACATCTATAAAAAGTTAAAAACTAATTAAATAATCAAATAATTATATTTTAATATTGCTAAAAATTAAAATATAATTAGACATAAAAAAAAAAAGAAATTAATTTGAAAGAGTGACAAAAAATAACTCTCTAATACTTGAAGAGTCTTTTCCTAGAAGTTTGAAATGTTTGAAAGGTACGATCTTTAATTTTTGGGTTAAATATGTTTTTGCTCCCTCAAGTTTCAGCGAAATTTGGAATTAGTCCCTCATCAAAACTTTTGACCAATTTAGTCCTTCATCTTTTAAAATGTCTGAATTTAGTCCTTTTAACCAAATTTTGTTAAGTTTACCTGACGTTTCAAGCGTATTTCATGATAGTATTTAAATTATTGACACTGTTTGACACATTTTTGCTTCAATGTTAACTTAAGATAAATTATTGAAACGTAAGATAAACTTAACAAAATTTTGTTAAAAGGACTAAATTCATACATTTTGAAAGATGAAGGATTAAATTGATATAAAGTTTTGATGAGGGACTAATTCCAAAATTCACTGAAACTTGAGAGACGAAAAACATATTTAACCCTTAATTTTTTGAAAAAAAAAGTTTTTTTGAAATTTATAATCTTTTTCAAATACTTCTACAATAAAAATATTGCACTTTCATATGAAAAAATTTCTCTTATTTCATAATATTCTTTTGTCATTCCTTCAAATTATTTTTTTTACGTTTAATTTTATTTAAATTTTTAGAAATATTAAAATATTAAAATATAATTATTTAATTATTTAATTATTTTAATTTTTTTATAAATGTGCATTAAATAAATTATTAATTAGAATTGTATTTACGTATGAATATTTTTTTTTTCATTAAAATAAAGTAATATTATATTTATGATAACTATATCAATATTCATTTAATATTATATTTAACTATATACTTTTATAAAATTAAAAAAACATATTAATTATATTTAACAAGTACCGGTTAAGATTCTCCTGATTTAAGAAAAACAGTTTTTGTCACTCCTTCAATTTTTCTTTTTTTACATTTAATTTTATTTTAATTTTTAAAAATATTAAAATATAATTATTTTATTATTTAATTATTTAAATCTTTTATAAGTATGCATTAAATAAATTATTAATTAAAATTGTATATACATATGAGTATTTGTTTTCATTAAAATTACATTTATAATAATTATATCGATATTCATTTAATATTACATTTAATTATACATTTTATAACACATTAATTATATTTAACGAGTACCTATTAAAATTCTCCTGTGATTTAATAAAAGCATTATAATATGTTTGTTGCAATCACTTTACCAACTCGATTAAGTGTTTGACGGGAATCAGATATGTTTAATGTATTTTTTTCAACTCTAATTTTCATATAACAAATATAACGTATGAACTGAAAATATACAAACACATAAGTAGGAGAGACAAACTTGAACTACGGAGAAAGAAATGGATCAAACAGTAAGAACTTGAATTTATATAACCAGAGAAGGAGTGAATATCCAAAATACATAATAAAATAATGAAAATTGAATGTTGTTGTTAGAAACCCTACCCCTCTCATTTATATAGTACTGGAAAAAACAAAGGTTTTGAATGAAGATTTCAACCTAAGCAAATGCAAAGGGCTCCCTTAGAGCCATTTTTGACACAGGAAGCACTCATAAATTTTTGGCCCAGAATGTTCTTGCATTTAGCAATGCATTCAGGGAGGGTGCAAGGATCCATGGCGATTGCAAATGCAGAATCCACAGGTTGTGCCTCCATAGCCATAACTGTCACCACCAAGATCACAGTCAATATCTTTGCCAATTTTTCAGCCATGAATGAAATCTTCAAAACTTTCTCTCTCAAAGAAACTGATTTAATTTGGTCAATTCAGATGTGTAAGAAACAATTGGTTTGTCCATATTTATAGACGTTATAAGCGTAGCTAATTGCTATTAATTGCTTTAATAAATACATAACTTACAAAAGAAATTTTGTATCCATCTGTGTTAAAGTAAGTTGCGTACTTGATGGAACTTTTCCATTTGTTTAATAGAACAGTTTTTTTTTTTTAGTACTTTTCTCACGTTTAAAAAACTTGCTCAAAATATTTTATTCACTCATAAATAGGATGGCAACGGGGCGGGGACGGGTTTTGTTATCCCATATTCATCACCGCAAAAAAAAATTCATCATCATCCACATACCCAAATCTAACTGATATTAAACTTTTGTCTCATCCCTATCTCCACCGGATAACATGTATAATCTCGTACCTATACCCGTATTTTAACTACTTCAATATTAATTTTTATAAAAGAAAACAAATTACGATAAAAAAATATAATATTATCAAATATTCAATATTAGGAGGATGATTGTTTCTTCCGTATCAAATACTTTGAAATAAATTATAATTATTTACATTTTAGATTAGAACCAAAACATTTATTAAATTTGCAAACTACAAAACATAACACTTAGTAGATAAAATTAAAAAACATTTAAAAAAATATAAAAGGAAAACAAATATTCAAATTAAAATATATTTTAAATGTTTGTTTACTTCAATTTTTTAAATTCTGATGAATCTCTTTTTTATACACTAATAAAAGTTATAATACATCACTTGATCAAAATGACACAAAGAACAAATAATAAACATAATAATAAAATTTTGACATAGATTTTGTATCTTTTGAACTCCAATATATGTTAGATAGTGACAAAAAAATATTCATAGTAATTACATTAAATTTTTATATTGTAGTAAATAAAAGTTATTTATACAATTAAAGTGAAAAAATTATAGTATGATTAAAAATGAGTTATAAAATAAAAAATAACTAGATAAAATATATCGAAATATTATTCTACATGATGAAGATAAACAATAAATAAAAATATTAAAAGATTAACAAATATGTGTCTTAGAAATATAATTAAGGGTATGATAAGATGAAAAATATCTTAGAGATATAAGAAAACTTTTCAAATATCAACATATATACTCAATGGTTGAAAAATAACGAAAATTATATTAACGAAACAAAAGAGTTATTTAAATTAAACAAAAATTAATAATAATAAGTAAATATTTTTTTTATATTACCTTAAATTGAGAGTATAGACATTGTCATGTAAAAGGAAAATATATAATGAATAAAAATATTAAAAATAATAGAAATATTCAAATGTGAGGCATAAATTTTTTTTTAATTAACATACATCATTTTAACATAATTACATAAAGGTTATGATGAGATGAAAAATATATTGGAGATGCCATGACAAACCAAATAATTAGAAGAAATAAAAAATAGAAAGTATATATATATATATATATATATAAAGGTTACTTAATTAATTGTGAATATTTTAATAATTTAAACGGAAATGGAGATTTTGTGGGGACGGGTATTATGGCGGGGATATGTACATCCTCATACATAGGGATGTCAAAAAAATCCGTACCCGCAGGTATCCGCGGATAAAATCCGCAACAGGTAGGAAATCGATATTAAAAATGGATACTCGCTACCCGTGGGTACGAATATTTTTGATACCCGCATGTTAACGGGGTGGGTACGGATATCATAGTATCCGTACCCGTAGATACCCGTACCCGCTAAATTTTAATTTACATAAATACCCTTATATATATATATATGTGTGTGTGTGTGTGTGTGTGTGTAAAAAACATTTTGAGTCTTCATTTAGTAATGGTGGTCGGATTCTTGCCCCACATCAGAGTATATTACTTCCAATTACTATGGAGGCATTGATGTGTTTCCAAGACTGATTATAGACCAACATGGAAGGTAATGAAATTAACACTTTTACTTATACATTTTAATTAAGTGATTGTTAGATATTTTTAATGAACTTCTTATGTTTTAAGGCTCTTCCAAATTAAAATTGAACAACATGAAACTTTATACAATATTGCAAGATGTGGACATTGATGAAGTTAGTAATTTCTTTAATATTTCATTCAAAAATAAACTACTATATAATTTGTTAGTGATTTTTTATTTGTTTGTTTTTTATAAATCAATTGGAGAAAATAAGGTTGTTGATCCAAACACTAATTATAGTTAAATATTTGTTTTTTTTTTATATATTTTTATAAATACTTGCGGGTACCCGTGGATACTCGCGGATATGAAAAAAATAGGCGGGTACCCGCATAACGGATACCCGACAGATATGACTATGTATGACTACTACCCGTACCCTACCCACCCCGTTGACATCCCTACTCATACTCATTCTCATACCCAATTAAAAAAGTCGGAAACTCCCCATACCCATACCCAGTCATTACGGGGATTCCCTGTCAAAACGGGGAAGGGTTCGGACAATACCTACGAAGCAAGTTTATTTGTCATCTCTACTCAGAAAACCACATTGCCGTTATATTTCCAAAATAATAAATATACAACATAATTGCCTAAATTTTTCAGATTTAATACTTTTATGATGATTAATTAAGAAGAATTACATTTAATATTAGCAAGTAAGTAAAATTATAATTGTAATAGTTATGTATCAAACAAAATCGTTATGTATTTTATTTTAAAAAAACAGATATTTTAATTTTTATGGAAAAAAATAATTTCTTTAATATATTCAAATGTTATTAATAAACACCATAAATAAAATATTATATGAATGTTTACAATTAAATTTTATTTTTTTAATTATCAATAAATATTTACATATTATATTTAAAAATAATATTTCATAATGTTACCATATTTAAAATAATTTCACATTACCATAATTAAAAAAATAATTTAATATTAAAATAAATCATCATAAGTAAAAATAATAAATAATAAAGTGTAATAAATTTTATAATAAGTGCTAATACTAAATTTCTAACTACACTACATATTCGCGCTTAAGTCCGCAATCATTTAAATCCGCATCGCATATAAATCTACATTTAGAAAGAGAAAATTCTCATATTTGTTTAATTACTTTTATCTATATTAATTATTTGATATTTAATTTGTATCTTTTCTGAATTACCTGTTGTATCTATAGAAATGATTCTTTTTATCGATAATAAGACATATAGAAAAGTTGTTTTCCAACCTCTTGTTCATCCTTTTCTTCTCCTCTATATTATTGTGTATTATTAGTTTTATTTTATAATAAGATTAATAATTTTGTAACTTTATTTTTAGAAAAAATAAAAAAAATCACGTAAAATCATTTGACTTTATATTATGTTACATTTTATTTTATATATATATATATATATATGAATAAAATAAAATAACAAGTTTTTTTCTGTAACATATCTTTTATATCTATTATATATCATATATATCTCATATTTTCACAATGCTTAAAAATTTTCAATACTTATAATATTTCATACAGTAATTATATGACTCTTAATATTTTATATTGTAGTATGACTCTTAAAATTTCGTAAGTTCGCATTCCAATTAAATCAATGTCAGGAGATTAAAATGAGGACTTAATATGTAAAGAATAACAATCAAATGAGTAAATTAAAAAAATATAATTATTGATTTAAATAATAACAATGTAGAATAATGTTAATGTTATAAATACTAATAGTTAAAAAAAAAATTATAAAATATAATGATTGATTAAAAATAACGGTAGAAATATGAACCCAAAATAGAAAATTCCGTTTATATATAAAGTGTTTGTTCACTTGTTTTAATATTAAAAGTAAATATAAATAATTTTTAAATTTTATTATAAATATTTTTTTTAAGTAATTTAACTTTTGGCTACCAAAATAACTTAGTCTCTAAATTGGTCTTTAGTTAATTAGTGACCAATTATAATTTTTTATTTATAATAGTGACTATTTTAGTAACTCATAATTTTTTATTTTAAAAATTGATATCTAAATTGGTCAACACAGTGACTAACTATTTTTTGTCACTGATTTATAATTGATGATTTTCTTGTAGTAAATAAACAAAGTACTATTATAAATAATATTATAAATAAGATATTGGTATTAGAATCGATACTATAGTTATGAGTTTTTTGTCTTACACTTTATTTGTTTATTCGTTTGCATTGAAATATTCTTTTTATGTTGTCTTAATTTTTTTTATTACTATTTTTTTATTATTACTATTTATTATTTATATTATTTTATTCTTTATATTCAAAATTATAAATAAATTATTAACTATTACCTATAATATATTACTTTTTACTTTCCACGCAAATCTCTTCATCTTTGAAGAGAAAGTGTGACAAATTTTTTTTTTTCGTGTTTTATTAATATTTTAATCATTATTTTTCCGACTTTCTTCCCAAACTTTATATCCAAACACAAGGTTATCCTAATATTAAGATCTTATTTGTGGTACTTTGCTCTCTCAACCTTTTCTTTCATATCAATAAACTATTTGTTATAATTTAACAATTAACTTAGTTAACTTAATAAGAGCTTAGTTTTTTAAGACTGAATTGTTTTATAATACAATTCAATTATTATTATACATAGTTTAGCTTAAATAGTATAATTAACTAGTCATATTCCTCTCATCGCTTAAACATTTAGAATACTCACGGTGTGTGTTCACTTTTTATTTTTTATATTTAGAATACTTACATTCCATTAAGTAACTTTTTATATACACACATTCAACTATGTTTCTTTCTTTTTTTTTCCCTTAATTAGGTTCCTATTTTGAAAATTTTATTACAATTAGACCATTTTTGTTAGTGGTGGTGTACTAACAGCTTTAACTATGTGTCATGTGTAAGCACATGATTTTTTTATTTTTATTTTTTATAATTAAAAAAAATGGTCACGTGTTAAACTGACATTGTGTTACATGGCAGAGGTAGTGTGATGTGGCAGTTGCAGTGTCGCATGTCACTATTGGATATAAAAATTATCAATGTAGTTATTGTATTTGTTATTTTATCCCAATTTGGTCCAAACTGTTTTAAAACTGAATCAATTTCATCCCTATACCAAATTTGTTTTTTATATAAATTTTACAATGGTATTTTTATTATAATTGATATTTTGAACAAAACTAAGTTTATTTAAATTTACATTTTGCATTGAACCTTATTTAAATTTTGTTTTAAATATTTATATATCTATAATTTATAGATAAATGTTAGAGTTGGTTTAAAAATAGCAACTTTATAAATTCAAATATAAAATTTGAAAACAATTTTATAATAATTTAAAATAAATATAATTATTTAAAATTTTAGAATTCAAAGTTGTTATTTTTAAACCAACTCTAACATTTGTCTATAAATTATTGATATATAAATATTTGAAACAATATTTAAATAAAGTTCATTATAAAATAAAAACTTGATCTTGTTAAAAATATCACTGTGACATTTATATAAAGGTTAAATTTTGTCTTAATTTGAATAAGGATGAAATTACTTCAATTTTAAAAGAATTGGAACAAAATTAAAATAAAATAATAAATATAAGGACTAAATTGAAAATTTTCACATTTTCCAATAGTAACACGTGACATAACGTCAGCTCGACACCTGACATTTTTTTAAATAGAAAAAACAAAAATAAAAAAAATCACGTATTACGTAACACATAATTAACACTATTAGTACACTACTAATATAAAGAATCTAGTGACAACAAATTTTTCAAAATAAAAACCTAATTAAGAAAAAAAAGGACAACCTATCTAGACTTCAAAGAAAAATATAGACTTCAAAGAAAAAAGAATAAATGATTTTTAGTATATAATAAGACGACGACATTAGCATAGATGTCTAGGGTAGAATGTTTTTATTTTTTTTAAATTAATACGATCTATTATTTCATTTCAGGTTAAATATATTTTTTATCTTTTAATTTTTACTAAAATATTGAATTAGTTTTTTTGTAAAATTTTGAGTTAATTTAGTCTCTCAACTTTAGAATTGTGTGGATTTAGTCTTTTCAATTACATTTGTCAACTTTTTTTAAGGTTTCAAATGTATTTAAGGATAGTATTAGAGTTGTTTACCCGTTTGGTACATTTTGATTCAATGTTAGTTAAAAAATTATCATGAAACGTATTAAGGAACTAATTTTAATTTTATAGTTGAAAGACAAAAAAAAACATATTTAACCCTATTATTTTAATCCTTTTTACATCTTTTTTGTTTAAATAATGATTTCATACTAGTTTTCGTTTGGTTTTTGCAATTTGGTTTTACTTTTTATTTTGTTTTCAATCTCATCATAATATTTGTCAATTTTGTTCAATTTGATCATTTTCGCTAAGACCGTTAAGATAGTTAACGAATTGTGAACAGTAACGTGTTATTTTGTGATTTTTGTTTAAATAAATAAAAAATTTAAAAATGTTCACGTATCAAGTTCATATCATGTCATGTTGTGATTTTTTTAATTTTTAATTTTTGTAAATTTATTTTTTTATTTTAAAAAAATCCACATGTCAAGCCGATATTATGCCACGTGTCAAGGTAAATTTTTTATATTCAATTTGATCCTAATTTTTTATTTAAAATTTAACATTTTTGTTCATTTCCGACAAAATTTAATTTGTATATAAATATTATATGGATATTCTTATTAAAATTTATATTTTTATTAAATATTTTAAATTTGAAGTTAGAGTTGGTTTAAAATCGCCTCTTAAAAATTTAAAAGTAGAGAATAACATCATTAATTTAAGTATTTTTAACCTCTTAAAATTTTAAATTAATGTTGTTATTGCCTACTTTGAAATTTTTCGTTTTAATTTTAAACCATCTCTAACTCTAAATTAAATTAAAAACAAAAGGTTAGGACCAAATTTAATATAAAAAACTGAACAAGACACGTGGCATTTTTTCTTTAAATTAAAAAGAAAATTAAAAAAAAATAAAAAAATCATAAAATGATACGTGACATGATATGAGCTTGACACGTAAATTTTTTTAAATAAAAAAATTAGAGAAAGGTAAAAAAATAAAAAATCACACGTGACTGTGATTGTTCACAATCTGTTAACTATTTTAACAGTGTTAGTAAAAATGACCAAATTAAATAAAATTGATAAATATTAGACCAAATCGAAAACAAAATAAAAAATCCGAAAGAAAACTAGCACGAAATCATTATTTAAGGTTTTTTTTTTTTCAACCAAAATATTGTAGTTTATG
>Ga0209589_1013039_pt1 | contig 11029 bp, 11 predicted proteins | sample CowpeawhiteBW_FD_187525 | JGI IMG/M metagenome (GOLD analysis project Ga0209589, IMG submission 187525) | Root nodule microbial communities of legume samples collected from California USA - Cow pea white BW (SPAdes) (version 2) | ecosystem: Host-associated > Plants > Roots > Nodule | place: USA...
TATATATATATATATATATAATATGCACACATTTTGTTTATGCTCTTAATTAATTTCTTAATTAAGTCATTGTGCCTTCTTCTCCCACGGAAAATATTGTCTCATCTTCATGATATGTGTATAGCTTTTATTGATCAAAGATGGTTTTCATCACTTGCGTGATAAACAATTGGTAGTTACTAATTAATTCTACAATTGCATGCTGTTATACCCACTTCTTTAGGTTTTTGGCTTTGTTGTTGATGGTGTTAAATATGTTGTTCTTTAATTCCTACACTCTTTGTTGGCTTCGATTAGAAGAAATTTGCTTCATTATTCATTTTTTTTATGGTTTCTTTGGACCAACTTCAATCCTTATTATACTTAGCTAACTACTGGTATATCATGATACTTAAGCTATATGCTATATTTGTGGCAGGTTCATTTTGTACTGTAGGAAGTAGTGAGAAAGTCAATTGCCAAACTACAGGTTTGAGTTAAATTTATTTATTTTTGGCTGCTGATGGTGTGAAAGAAGTAATATGATTTTATTTAAATATGGCAATGATTGTAGGTATTAGGATTGAAGCGGTTTCCGACTCTTGAAGCCAAAGTAGTAGCATTATCAGAGAGATAATAAAGTAGACCAGTTTAGTGATGTATACCACTTGTAATTTTACTTGTATGATGACTTCAAAACTTACATACTTATTTCTTTAAAATTATTTTCATTGTTTTTATGTTGAATCATGTAATATGTACGCTTTTAATTTTTATACTATTTACTCATTATATATATTTAAGTTGATTGTTATTTAGCATAATTAAATTTGAAGTATTTATAATAAGAGAAGAAAATTGTTTATAATAAAGTCAAAATATTGTATATAAACACACAAAATTATGTACATAAAAGTAGTCATTGTAATATATTAGTTATATTTTTTTTGTTACTTATTTAGCCATCGAATTATATTAGTCGCTAAATGTTTCTATTTTTTGTTACCATCTGCAACTAAATTAGCGACTGAAAATTTTTAATTTTAATAAATTTTTTATTCAAGTTAGCGACCAAAAAAAGAGTTGCTAATTTTTCTTTTTGCGACCGAATTAGTCACCAACAATTTTTGTGGCTAAATTGGTTTCCCATAATAAAAAGTAACCAATACTTTTAGGGACAAATTAACGACCAAAATTTCAGTAGCTATTTAGCGACCACATTTCAATTCGGTCGCTAATGAGTTTGCCACCAAGGTTTTCGCAACTACATATTTTTGGTTGCTATTTCGGTCGCTAAAGGATTTGCGACCGATTTTAAGGTTTTTAGCGACCAGAATAGGTGGTCGCTAAAATGCTTTATTTTAGTAGTGAATGTGGCCTTGAAGATCAGGAATTTAAATCCTGAAGTGATTCTAAATTACATGATTATGGTGTTAAGGTTCGGACCTTTTGTCAACGACTTGTGTACTACATCGGCCGCAAGTATGAATGAGTTAAGGTAGAGGATCGCAATATTCATGCGTTTGGAAGAGATGAAAGAATACAAAAACAAGATCAGAGTTAATACCATGCCAGTTGAAAAGAAAGGAACTGGGTGAGACTTAATATTGAAGGGTAGGTTTCGTCAGCAAGAGCCTAAGCCTATTCGATTCTCACGCTACACACCCCTGAATGTTCCAAGATCTCGAGTCCTAGAATAGGCATTGCAGGCGGACCTTATGTCACCACCTCAAAAATCACAAATACCCGACATGAAGAAACACTACAGATACCACTGCAATTATGGCCATAAAATGAACGAGTGCACCACTCTCAAGGACAAGATTAAGGAACTAATCCAGATCGGCCACCTTAAACAATTCATGAGGCGCGATGATGTGGAAAGCTCACGTACCAACTATTGAAGATATCACGATAGGAGAGAAGGTTGTAGAGATCGAGATGAGGAGGAAAAGAAAGAAGAGTCAACTCAACACGGGGAGAAGTGACTTGATGCCAAACCCCCACTCAGGAGTACTATTAACACGATATCAGGAGGTTTTGCTAGAGGAGGCTCATCGGCATCAACCAGGAAAAGGCACCTCAAAGCAATGCAATTCGTCAACTCAATATCTAGAACCTTCAGGAGGAAGAAGAAGCCTTCCATCACCTTCACGGATGCTGATTTCCAAGGTGTTGACCTTGAGCAAGATGACCCCATGGTCATCATAGTGGAGATTGAGAACTTTGTTGTTAAAAAGATTTTAGTGGATCAAGACAGCTGAATATATATACTCTACTTGAAGACATACACGAAGTTGCAGTTGCTGGAGGAAACCATGTCCCATATGACGAGCCCATATTCATCTTCTCTGGGGAGAGAATCAACACCAAGGGGTATATTGATATGCACACCAACTTTGGAGAGGGAGACCTCACAAAGACCATACCTATTTGGTACTTGGTAATAGACGGTGACATGTCTTACAGGAATTATAGCATCTATGGCTTTGCAGCTTCAGCACATATGCCAACTTAACTTGCAACGAATTCAAGTGTAAAATTTTTTAAATACATTAATTTGATGAATTATTTTGTAAATTATGAGGCTTATTATGATTTTGTAAATTACGAGGCTTATTATGATTTGTAGGGTTATACTAAGCTATTAAACGGTGTGTTTATTTTCGGGTACATGCTTCAAAAGTTTACAAAAATTGTCTCTACATTTTTTATGTAAATAATTGTTAAAGTTATCAATAAATGGTTATCCAAATTCAACTATGGTGGTTACCTATGTTTAATTTTTCGTATTTTAATGAATTATGTGGCTTTTAACTAATATGGTTTCTTATGATGATGAGTAACACCAAATCGCTAAATTTTAGCATAAAAGATAGAGTTGAGTTTGTGTGTGGAAATTTACATAGCATTTTTTAAGGTTACGAATAAATGGTTATCCATAATCATTTAATCATTTATATGATTGGTCATACATAACTTTCTTCACAAACATGAAAAGAATAATGATTTGTACTAATGTGATTATTATTAGACTCCCCACAGAAGATATGGGTTAAGAAGGTCATCTCTAGAATAAACTAAGGAGGGAGTTGCTCACAACTTGAGATATGACACACTCAAAATAAAAACTTGCATTTTTTTTATTCATCTAAAGTTATTGATATGAGTATAATAGTTCTTCGAGGGTGTGGTGGGAATGGGATTACACAATTACTTCCAGCCTTATGTACAAATAAAATATAGAATATACTAATATATTCTTAAAACAAAAAAAAAATACACATTTATTTCTATTTTTAAAATTACATAAGAGGAGACAAATGAATTAAAAGGAAACTCAAAAGGGAAGATTGTTGAGAAACAATACAAAAAATGTTTCTACGGTGCATGAGTGTTTACAGTGAAATATAAGGTAGATAGGACAATAGACATGCTTAAAGTTAAATTGAATGTAGAGAGATACACTCAAATTAATGGAGATGATTAAGAAGAGACATTTTCTTTTCCAGTAAAGAGGAATAGAATTCGAGTTGTTATTACTTTAACAATTCATTTTGGTTGAGACTTACATTAGTTGAATAAGAATGTTTTTTTATGGATTTTTAGAAAAAGAATTGTAAATGAAGACTACTCTAAGATTTGATAGTCAAAAGTCATAGTGGAAGGAATAGGTTATGTTTCTTAAGGAAGGTATTTCAAGAAAACAAAGCCAAAAAAAGCATGATTTGAAAGATTTACCAAAGAAATGGTTTCTGTAATATACAAATAAAGTACAAAATATCATACTTTATAAAGTATCTTGTTCCAAGTAAATTTATTATACTATTAACTTTGTGAATGATATGATTATTATAGGAGATCATACTTTATTCATATAAAGTATGTTGTTACAAATAAACTTATTATACTATTAACTTACGTGGATGATAGGGTTATTATAGAAAATGATAAAATAAAAAAAGTGGATTTTAAAATAATATATGGTATCCCAGTTCAAACGGAAAGACTTGAGAACACTCTAAAAGAAAATTTTATTCCTACAACCATTTTTTTTATTGTTTCTCAAAAAAAAAACAAGTAATTTGACGTGTATATAACTTTTGGAGTTCCAACTCAATAAAATTATAAAATTGAAAGTGAAGAAAGCTCTCCTTGAGAAAGACTATATTAGACATTGCTAAGAAAACTTATTTATCTCTTACATACGTGAGTGAACATTGTTTACGAAGTCACTCTTGTGGTAAACCAACTTATGCATGATCCAAAAGAAATACACATACAAGTGTTAGCAAATTTGCATAAAATTGATAAAAGCATAAAATAAAAGGATTTCCTGAGACGTGTAAAAACATTGCCCTTAAGGATTTATCTACAGTATATATTCAAATCTCTCAGGGTACAACAGGAACATCTCGGATATCCCGAAGATAACAAAAACTAGCAAGATAAGTACTCTTTAAAGAATAAGTAACTCAAGATATAAGAGAAGAGAAAAAAGAAAGAAAATAAGAAAATGAGAGATGAGAAAGGTTTTCTTTTGGAAGAGAATTTAAGCACATATTTATAGGTGATGAATGGAAGAAATCCATGCTCCGTAACTGAAACCTGATGTGGAAAATAATATCCCATAAAATGTGGATGTGGGATCAACTTGTGGAGGAGATCTCGTTGCAACGACATGCACCATCCTAAAAAGGAGGGAGGCTTGATAACGTTGCAACAACTGCAACACTATTATTTTTTGCAATATTATTATAAAAGTATAACAATCCCCCACATATTGCAAAAGATAAGGGATAGAAAGAAAGAAAGAAAATCCTAGGTCTCAACTAAGATGTAATGCATCAGAGCTAGTATAGCAAGTTATATGAATCAGTCGTAGATTGAGAAACTTAACACACAGTGTAGTTGGCATAGCAAGCTATATGAACCAAGGACACTTGATGTGTGTTAGTGGTTTATCAATCACAATACACCCCCACAATTCTTGTTGTTATGGATGTGTTGTGCCTAAAAGGCCATGCGTGTGCCCAGTATTCATGAGTGCTCTAGAGATCATGCCAAGATCTCATACAAGCGGCCCCACTCGACACTCATATAGGTGATTTTATCAAGTGTATGCTGCAAATCATACATCACCCCGTAAGGGATATGAAAATCATTAAAACTTTGTTTCCACTAAAATTCTTACACCATAGAGAATTTTAATTACAAAGTTTAGCCTCTCAATAATGTAGTCTTTAGCACTTTCACACACACACACACACACCATAGAAATGGACATAATTGATTATAAAATTAATTTAGTACTATCAGAACTAACAAGTGACTTGTTCTTACCCATATGAACCTTATTCATGGGATCTCCAATCACCAAGGTTGGGTTACCATCACTTGTTTGTTTCAAGTGGCTTAAGTCTCATTTCCCTCGATGTTTTTATAGTCATTGTTGACATGTGAAGCCAAGGTGGTATGCCTCTTGAAGATTTGATGAAGCCCTTTTGAACTACTTTGAAGCCATTACTATTTATGAAGCCTACATTGATGAAGATAAGGAGATTTGATGGTATTCATGTTGATCAAGGCTGGAACGTGTGCTCTCCACATGGTTACATCATTAAGAAAATGTATTTGAAGTTTGTAATTCATATTCTAGACCTTATAACATTAATTCGATGTATTTGGTCTTTGGTGTGTCTTTTAATCTGTTGAATGGTTTTTCAACAGGTTAAAATGTCTCTTTTAATCTGTTGAATGGTTTTTCAACAGGTTAAAATGTCTCTTTTAATCTTTTGAAATAGTGCAAAGTCATGCTCAGGTTGCCTTGACAAACTGGATGTAGCTCAGGTTTGATTGAACCAGTATAAAAATCTTGTGATCTCATCTTTTCTCTAACCCTTCTTTCTTGCATAATCATTTAAAGTTGAAAGAACTTGAGTTTTAATCATCTTTTTTGTGTTCTTGCATGTTTTCATGACATTTGCAGCATTGATCATGTTTGCATAATCAATTAGAACTTGTCTTGATTATTCTTATGCATTGTTCCTGGTTTAAAACTCGAATCTACATTTATGCATTTTCACAGTATTTCAGTCAACTGTTTTTCTGTTTCAATTGGTTAATTATACCATAACAGAATCTGTTTAGTAAAATCAATCGATTAACTATGTTTTTGACCGACTGAAAGTATACTGTCCAGTAGCTTTTGCATCCTAACTTGGTGATTGAATTGATTCAATCAAAGGTGGTTTTTAGGTTTCAAAGATAGCCTAAATTTTGAAATAGCCAATTCAACCCCCCCTTTTTGGCATTTCAACCATTTCAAAACTAACAGTCATATTTCTTCCTAGGGTTTTATCAGAGGATTCGTAAAATTTCATTTTCACTTCGTAGAATCAATGGAAATTGTTCCACTCTTAAGTAGCTACCGTCGATTCGCAAACACGGTGAATTTTCATTCCTATTGGAATGTTAGCTAAGGAGTTTATCAACTACTTAACTTCACTATCAGCCATCTCAAGAGCAACAAACTCGTATTTCATTGTTGATCTAGCAATCATTGTTTGTCTGACTGATTTACATGTAATCACACTACTACCAAGTGTAAATACATAACCACTAGTGGGAAATACATCTCAAGAGCAACAAACTCGTATTTCATTGTTGATCTAGCATCATTGTACCCTTCTAATACAATGGGAAATCCACTGTATTTAATGGCATATTCCATTAAATCTCTTAAGCATCTCTCATAAGTCTCAATATTCCTAATTAGAATATTAAGGTAACATATATCGAGTTTGAGAAAATAATTCACCTCTATTTTCTTTAATTTAGAATTATTATAATTAGTATTATAAAGGATATTCACTCGTTTATAATTTCTGAACTTCCTAAGAAGTTTCGCAAGAATACTTTTGGGATAGTAATACTATCACCCCTCCTTATGATTCTAACTTCTAAATCACATTGATTTCACTTAAAATCAACTTATATTTTAATATTAGATTCTCAAAATAACTTATTGTAGATACTACTTCATTGTACCAATGATTAGCATGTCATCTAAATAGATAATCACATTAATATTATCTATATCATTAAGCGAAAACTACTCACATGTACCCCCACATTTTTAAGTAACACCGGGTTGAGAACTTTTGGTCGAGAAACTTATCGCGTGCATCGTTTATGTTGTTGCATTCTCTCTTATTTCGCCTTTCATCCGGGATGCAAACCCAATCCACTTCATTTTCCACTCTGCATTTTCACAAACACAATGACGACACATTGCTTCCACCAAGCACCCTTATACAACCATCATCTGCGCTTCATTGTAGCTCGTCGGGAAACACTGCAACTCGACAAAAACACATTGTCTGTCAGAATGGCCAAGTGAGGCAGCTCCAGTGAATTCAACGACTGAATTAGGGCTCAGGCCGCTAGGATTCTAATTTTGTATGGTGAATGTGGCTTTGGCAGAGAGCAAACCATCGAGAGGAAAACGAAGAGAAATCTTCGCAGCCGTGGTGAATTACCTCACTAAATTTCCATTCTAATTTTCCGAGATTGCTACAAAGGTGGAGGGTTTTCATTTCTCCTCCCGGCGGCACGAAGGAGTGAAGATCAAAGCTCGCTTTAATTTTTCAGGTGAAGATGGAGTGGAAACGATGCAGTGGGAATGATTGAGGAAGGATGTGGATGAAGTTGAAGGAGAGAAAGACAAATATTAGTGTAGCGTGTGGGGGAAGCTAAAGCGTGATTTGTGCCCATGTTTGTTGCACTCTCTGATTTTCTTTGCCTCCTGCCCACTCGGTCAACACTACAAATTTCGAGGGTAGTAGTTTGTGCTTTCCGTTTTCTAGTTTTAGTTGCAAACCAATAGCAGACCCAATTTTTTTTTCCACATTTTTCATTGGTATGAATGAAAAGTTATGCTATCACAAACTTGCAAAAGTGACAGTGAAAAGAACAAAAAAAAACATTCATTTCATTTCAACCGAAAGAATAAATCCTTAAGATTGGTAGCAAATTTGCATAAAATTGATAAAAGCATAAAATAAAAGGATTTTTTGAGGCGTGTAAAAATACTGTCCTTAAGGATTTACTCGCAGTATATGCGTAAATTTCCTAGGGTACAACAGGAACATCTCGGATATATTCCGAGGATAACAAAACCTAGCAAGATAAGTACTCTTTAAAGAGTAAGTAACCCAGGATATAAGAGAAGAGAGAAAAGAAAGAAAATAAGAAAAGGAGAGATGAGAAAGGTTCTCTTTTTGAAGAGAATTTAAGAACCTATTTATAGGTGATGAATGGAAGAAATTCATGTTTCGTAACTGAAACCTGGTGTGGAAAATAATATCCTTTAAAATGTGGATATGGGATCAACTTGTGGAAGAGATCTCGTTGTAACGACATGCACCGTCCTAAAAAGGATTGAAGCTTGCTAATGTTGCAACAACTGCAACGCTATTATTTTTTGCAATATTATTATAAAAATATAACAAGTAATTTTGACAAAATTCTTTAGTACTAGAAATTGATTGTTATTAAGGAAATAGGACACTTTAAACTTTTTTTAATATATATATATATATATATATATATATATATATATATATATATATATATATATATATATATATATATATTAATCCAAACAATATAGGTTTTGTTAAAAAAAGTCTAGAAACATGAAGAAAAAATAGAATAAAGTATCTTATTCTAAATAAAAATCATAGTAGAAGGTCTTAAAATCAAGATTGACATTCATATGCAATTATGCTTGTGCTGTGATAACAAGACAACCATTAACATTTTCCATAATTAATATATTATATAATATAATCAACATGTTGAAGTTTACATATACTTTATCAAAAATAGTCTTAACAAAGATCTTACACTTTAAACTTGTGCCATTACAAAGACTTCAAATACTAGACATGAAGGATTTCTTTTAAGGTAAATTCCAAAATTTTGTAATGTTTAATATTCATTTACCAAATGTTTACAAAATTTTTTATGTAAGACCCCATTTTCTTTCTGTCTAAAATGTTTAGGGTTTGGCCTTTTAGTTGGGCCTAAGGTCAGCCCACTTAGTATTCCAAGACCCTTTCCAACCACTTACCCACTCATTTTATCTCATTTTCCAAAAGCAGCTCCCTATCTATCTCCCAATTCTTAAGCAGAAGTTCTGCTAGGGTTTGAGTCACGATCTTCTTCGAGCTAGCTGGGCTCCTTCTTCCTCCAAGTAAGTTGAGCACTAAACTTTCGTGCTTTCTTTTCCCTTTTCAGTTTGGTTTTGTTGGTGTTGTTTAAGGTTCAACCTTATAACCCTATTCTCGTTCTTGTGTACACCTTGCCAGCTCATTTTTCTATTCCTAGAGTTGTGGTGTGGTCCCTGTTAGAATAGTTGTTACCGTTTGAGCTTTCCTCCACAGTTTTCTTTTTTTGTCTCAAGGTAAGCGAAGCTAGGGTTTAACGTTTTTATGATATTGCATGTTTTCTGGTTCTGAATCACATTTCCAATGGTTAGTTGATGTTCATGTTGTGTGAGAATGAGTTGGATGTGTTGTTGCTTGGGTGTGCTTGAATTTGCATGCGTGAATGGTTGAAAAACCTACTAATCTTGCCCAAGCGAGTAGCTTTCGCCTAAGGAGAGCAGCAAGAACTCACCCCTAAGTTTCTACTCGAGTTGTCGCTCAAGCGGCGAGCTCTAGTTTTGAGCGAGAATAATCTCGCCTAGGCGAGGAGGTCTCGCTTAACCGAGAATTTGTAGAAACTTTAGAGGGCCACTGTTCGAGCTCTCGCCCAAATGAGATGGGCTCGCTCAAGCGAAAGAGTCCCTTTCACCTTTCGCTTGAGCGAGGATCTCTAGCTTGAGCGAGATCAGTGCAGGGACGTGTTTTGGTGTTGTTTTCTCCTTTGAATTGGTTGTTGTCTTTAGGATTGCTCTATTACCCTTCTATTGTATGAAGTATGATTGCCCTGTACGTTTAATGTGATACTAGGTGACTACTATATGTGGTGCTTGGGATGGAATGAATCATCGATTGGCTGGTTCATTGTACAATGGCATGAGATTTATGATGCTTGAGATAACATGTGGAATTTTGTTGGTAAAAGAGTTTCAAGGGAAACTCTTGGTGATGGTGTGGTTAGTGTACATCTTGATATAGGAGATGTCTAGATAAAGGAAGGTATCTTGAACTCTAATAATTTTTCACACTCATATAGAATAGAATGATTTATGTGGTGAGAGTGGTAGGAGGTCCTAATCTTCGGTAAGATAATTGCCTTAGATGATCATGGGATTAACCCTAGGGCGTGGTTGGGTGATAACCCCTTATGTCTAGACTCTGCAGAGTTTAGAAACCATCACATGTGCATACTTCCTTTAGAATTTTATATCAAGAGTATAATCTGGATAATTGAGTCATATAGTCCTATTGTTTGCCATCACATGCTTGAGTGCCTATTGTGTTGCCTGTTTGAAAACTATTTAATATTGCTTGCTGAATGATGTGTTAAAAAATTATTTTACTCTAGCTTACCCTTTCTATTTGATGTTTGCTTCTTGTTTGGTTTTCCTTTTTGCAATGATCAACAAATTATTAGTGTGAGCAGATGTGAAAATCCTAGGCAGTCATCAGGATGATGGGAATGTTGTAGTGTAGCATGCATGGGTTGGATCTTGCTCTGTAAAGCATCTTTTGGGACACGGTTGCCTTTGTAATTTCTTTTTTTGCTTTATGAGCAAGCTGTTTTGGATAACTATCAAACTTTTATATTCTGCTTTTGGCATGTCTATTTTGTGCCTCAACTATTTCTTCTAGTATATTATAGATAATTGTAATAGTTAGTACCTATATACTTGATGAGTGCGCATTTTTGTCCTCATTTAATGTTTAATTCTGGGTATTTAATTGAATTTGTGTGCTTAAAGATTGATTTAATTGAGATTTCCTATTATTGGGTTTATTGAGCATGAGATACAAAAACATGTTAAAAATAGTTTTTTAGTTGCATAAATGTTCTTTGG
>Ga0209589_1013040_pt1 | contig 11029 bp, 13 predicted proteins | sample CowpeawhiteBW_FD_187525 | JGI IMG/M metagenome (GOLD analysis project Ga0209589, IMG submission 187525) | Root nodule microbial communities of legume samples collected from California USA - Cow pea white BW (SPAdes) (version 2) | ecosystem: Host-associated > Plants > Roots > Nodule | place: USA...
GACTTTGTTCTTAGCTGCCAAAAATGACACTTTTCATGCTTTCAAAAGACTTGCCAAGATGCTTGAAAATGAAAAGAGTTCCAAGATAGTGTCTATTCGAAGTGATCATGGTGGAGAATTTCAAAATTAAAAGTTTGAACACTTTTGTGAAAAGCATGGTATCAACCATAATTTTTCTGCACCAAGAACTCCACAACAAAATGGTGTTGTTGAGAGGAAAAACAGATCACTTGAGGAACTAGCTAGAACTATGTTGAATGAAAACTCACTACCTAAGTACTTTTGGGCTGATGTAGTCAACACTACTTGCTATGTTTTAAATAGAGTGTTGATTAGGCCAATTTTGAAGAAAACCATTTATGAGCTTTTCAAAGGGAGGAGGCATGTTTTAAGTCACCTAAAAGTATTTGGATGTAAGTGCTTAATCTTAAATAATGGCAAAGCAAGTCTTGGTAAATTTGATGCAAAAGCGGATTAAGGTGTTTTTCTAGGCTATGCTACACAAAGTCATGCATACAAAGTCTATAATAAGAGATTGATGACTGTTGAAGAGTCTATGCATGTTGTATTTGATGAAACTAACCTAAAGTTGCAAGATCAAGAGTCAAAGAATGCAAATGAGGAAGATTTGCTGTAGAAAAGTCCACTGCTGCAGGAAATCAGTCGGCTGAAAAGGAAAAACATCGACTGAAAAAGCTGCAGACAGCAAATTGCCCAAGGATTAGATCCAACCTAGAGGTTTATCAAGGGACAACATCATAGGTGATATCAAACAGGGAGTATCTACTAGACGTAGGATTTTATTTTGTGAACATGTTGCATTTGTATCTCAAATTGAACCTAAGAATGTGAATGATGCTTTGAATGATAGTAATTGGATTGTGGCTATGCAAGATGAACTCAATCAATTCTCAAGAAATGATGTGTGGTTTTTAGTGCCTAAAACTAATGATATGAATATAATTTGAACCAAATGGGTTTTTAGAAACAAAATGGATGAAGATGGTAATATTGTAAGAAACAAAGCTAGACTAGTTGCTAAAGGTTATAATCAAGAAGAAGGTATTGATTTTGATGAAACTTATGCACGTATAGCTAGGCTAGAAGTTGTGAGATTACTCTTAGCATATGCTTGCATGTGTAACATTAAATTGCATCAAATGGATGTGAAAAGTGAATTCTTGAATGGTTTCCTAAATGAAGAAGTGTATGTATCACAACCTCCTGGATTTGAGGATCATCTCTATCCTAACCATGATTTCAAATTGAAAAAGGCCTTATATGGTTTGAAGCAAGCACCAAGACAATGGTATGAAAGGCTAAGCAATTTTCTCTTATCAAAAGGTTATGCTGGAGGTGCAGTGGATAAAACACTCTTCATTAGAAAATGTGATAATGATGTTATGCTTGTTCAAGTGTATGTTGGTGATATCATCTTTGGTTCAAATAACAACACATTGTGTGAAGAGTTTGTTGTAGCTATGCAGGGAGAATTTGAGATGTCCATGATGGGTGAGTTTACCTACTCTTTAGGGCTCCAAGTCAAGCAACTCAAGCATGGAACATTTTTAAATCAATCAAAATACTATTTTGACTTGTTGAAAAAGTTCAAAATGGAGGATTGCAAGGAAACTGCCACTCCAATTGCAACAAATTGTCTTATGGATGCAAATGACGCTGGCCAACCAGTGGATTCAACCAAATATAGAGGGTTGATTGGGTCTTTGCTCTATCTTACAACAAGTAGGCCAGATATTCAGTTTGGAGTATGCTTATCTGCTAGATTTCAAGCAAATCCAAAGGAATCACACTTTAAGGCTGCAAAAAGGATTATAAAGTACCTTAAAGGAACAACCAATGTTGGTTTATGGTATCCATGTGATTCTAACATATCTCTTAGTGGCTTTTTAGATTCGGACTATGTAGGATGCTAATTGGATAGGAAAAGCACAAGTGGTACTTTCCATTTGCTTGGATCAAGTCTAATCTCATGGAATAGCAAAAGGCAAGCTTGTGTGGCACTTTCCACAGTTGAAGCTGAATATATTGCTGCTGAACATGGTTGTGCACAAATCATATGGTTGAAACATCAACTTTTGGACTATGGTGTAAGGCTAAGCAACCTTTGTATTGTGATAATACTAGTGCAATTAACTTAACCAAGAATTCAATACAACATTCTAAAACCAAACATATAGAGATTAGGCATCATTTCATTTGTGATCATGTTCAAAAGGGAGATTGTGAAATCAAATTTGTTAAAACTGAAAATCAATTGGCGGATTTGTTTACAAAATCTGTAAAGCCCATTTATTTCCTACCTTAATTCTTGAGGAGTTGTCTCAAATCGAGTTGGGCCTAGGGCTGGCCCATAAGGTAACAAAAAACCTTAAACCTAATTAACCCTCTCATTTTCTGCCTTACTCTCCCAATCTCCTTCGTCAGTGCTCTGTTAGGGTTTTGAGACCCATTTGATTCCAAGAGAGTTTCCCTCTTCCATGTAAGTTTTTTTCGGTCCGTACTCTCCCCTTTCTGTTGGATTTTTGTATTTTCAGTTAGGGTTCACCGTGATAACCCTTTTGGCAACTGTTTCCACCGTTCCTTTCAGCTCCCAAGATCTACTCCCTAAACTGTGGTGCTCGTAGTCTAAGAGTCAAGGTTTTCCCGCTAGCCCTTTCCAGGTAAGGGAAGCTAGGACCTTCGGCTTTTTTGTGTTTTCCGCTGCTTTGTTGTTGTTTCGTGTTTGTATGGCTTGGTTGTCGTTTTGTCTGATTTGGATGTTAAAGCATGTTTCGATTCGTGAGTTTGGCTACTGTACGAGAAAACAGTGGTGAGTGCTGGTTTTCTCGCCCAAGCGAGCTAGTCTCGCCTAAGTGAGATTATCAAAGGCTCGCCCAGGATCTACTACTCGAATTGTCACCTAGGCGACGTGCATTCTTTTGAAGTGAGGAATGGTCTTGCCTAGGCGAAAAGGGTTTCGCTTGAGCGAGAGGGCCTCTCTCACCTGAACGAGGCCTGTTAGCTTGAGCGAGATTGCAGGCAGGTTTTGGTACTATTGTGGAATGGTTCATTGATGTGTGGCTTGCTTGTCTGATCTAAATGCTTTACAAAAAGGGTTGCGGGATGATGCCATTATTAATCTATGAGTTCGAGATAGAAATGGTATGTTACCTCATTGGGTATGAATTGGAAAGCATGAGTTGTATGATTTGTTGCTTATACATGATATTAGCGTTATGGGGACTTCCTGATTGGTGGGTGGAACATGTATAAAGTGTGGGTAGGGTGTAATTCCATGACTTCTGTAGTGAGGGCTCTTGGTGGTGCCTCATCTGTTGGACGTAATTCCGTAGACCCTCCTAAGGGGAATCCTTGGTGGTGCCTCAACATAAGGATGTAATTCCACGCAAGTATCGTGGTGGTGCCTCAAGGCTAGGACGTAATTCCACGAAGGCCACGTGGTGGTGCCTCTTATAAAGGTATAATTCTGCGAAGGCCTCGTGGTGACGCCTCATTGCTAGGACATAATTCCACTGCCACGTGGTGGTGCCTCATTATGCGTATCCGGATAGTTAAGTCTTGGGGGTCTTAAATGATTTTGGTAATCCACGTGTGAATGTATGCTATTCATGTTTGACTCTGAGATTGAATGTTGACTATTGTGATATAAGGTTTCTTTACACTAGCTTACCCTATTTGCTTGTTTGGTTGTCTTGTATATGACTCTTCTCTTATTGCGATGATCATTAATTCTGTTGATGTGAGCAGATAGGAGAACATTTGGCAGTGGTAATGATGATAGGGATGATACAGCTTGATGGACTGGACGGGTATTGGGCCCATTATGGGGCCCATCGCTGAAGAATTTATTTGCTATGTTTTCTTATTTGTACAAGACTTGTACTATTAGTTCACTAGTGTATTTTGTTTTAGGCCGTGTGGGGCCTCTTTTAGGTTTTATGGATATGTTGGGATACGAAATACTTCATATTCCAAATCTTCGTACCCTCTAGATATTATGTATGTGGCGTTTTATTAAATGGGCTTTATCTATTTATTTGGGACGTTACAAAACCATTGGCTAGAGATAGGTTTAACAAGCTAAGAACTAAACTAGGCATATTAGACATCAAGAATGTGGTCTGATGTGTTTGTAGCATGTTAATCTTATGTACTCATGCATTGGTTTCATAAAAATCTACTGCTGCAATCAAAAATTAAAAACTATCATAGTCAACTTGTTGATTTTGCATTTCAGCGTGTTGATTTCACTTAAATCTATAAGACCCATGAAAATTAAATAATTAAATAATTAATTAATAAATAAATGCGGGTAGGAAGAACATTTATGGTATTTAATTCTTATTTGTATGATGTGGAAAAGTACTAGCTCAAGTGGTTTAGAGTAGTTTAATTGTGTGAGAGGACTTGGGTTCAAGTCCTATGTATGCTATTTATGTATTAATTAATTATTATTGTTTTAATAATATGTGTAATTATGTTGTGGAATAATATAATATGTGAATTATATGAGTTAGCAAGAAACATGAATTGGCTTGATGGTTTAGCATTGATTTGGTATTGGCATGGTTGTGGGTTCAAGTCTTGGAGAACCTAAATTAAACTTTATTTTTGCCAAACTTAGTTTTGGATTGAATATGAAAGGGTAGAGAAAAATCCTAGGAGTCAAAGAGGATTGGAAAACCATCATAAGACAACCAATTAAAGGACATTAACCATAATTTAATTGGATTTTCGTTTTAGACCATTAAACCACATTAAGAGCACTTTTAAAAGGCTAATTAGAGGTAAGATATAGGGTTTTGGTGGGCTGTTATTGCGGTTGCAGAAGGGAGAACGAAAATTTAGTGTTTGTGAGGATTGAGAGTGTTGAGAAGAACCAAAGAGGGCCATTGGTGATCAAGGGAGAATTTTCAAAGTTCTAAGCAAAGGAGACCAGGTTAGGGGGCTTTACGCGTTAACTTTAATTTTAATTTGATTGGCATGCTAAATAGGTAAATTTCATGCGTCGATTAATTTAATTTTGATTGATATGCTGAATTTGGTATGAATTTGTTGTATTCCAATTAAAGTGGTGATTCTGGAAAATTTCCAGAAATTGTCTGGTCAGTAATGAACTGCCGCCAGACGATTCTTTCCTCTCTTAGGCAATTTAGGGTTCTTGCAGAGGAACCACCTGCTAAAAATAGTCTCTTTGACCAACTGTGACAAAGCCTTGCCCATAGTTGATTGGTTGACCAGTTTGACTCTGTCACTGTCCACTGAGAAGCGGACATGTGGCAGTGCGTTTTCTCTTCCCAAAACTAGGGTTTCTTCCTCTTTCCTCCTTTCTCCACTGTGGTTTTGTTACTGGTACCTTCGTTTTCACGGTGGGTGTCAAGAATCTGGTTCAAACAGGTGTGGTAAGGGTTGGCACGGGGGTTATCGGTGGTTATGGCCGTGGTTTTGTGATTTGCGGGCTCGACATGGCAAGCCCGCGAGCTTTGGTGGTGCTACCATGGTGGTGGCAGCGGGATGAACGAGGAAGGAGGCGCGACAGAGGCGCGATGAAGGAGACGCGGTGGCTGGTTCACGGTGGCGCGGCAGTTTCAGGTTCGAGCATGGTGCCACCATGAGCGTTGCCGCATTGACGAAGGTGCAGACCGTGAGTGATGGCTCTGGGTTCGTTCCAGCGAGTTGTAGGCACGGAATACGCAGGTCTCGCGAGCACGAGTCATGTGGCAATGGAAGATTTCAACAGCATGGTGATTTAGAGAAGACGGAGGCGTGAGGACGACGCAATGGATCTCCACGTTGGTGGTTGCAGGTTGCGAGAATTCTTGGCGCAATAGTGCGGTTCCAGCTTGAGAACGGTGGTGGTGGTAGCATGATTAACGGGGAGGACGAGGCATGAGTGCAGGGCTACCGAAGGTTCTCGTGTTGGAGGTTTCGTGCGAGGAGATGGTGGTAGCGTTGGTGCAGGTGCTACCTGAGGTTCGCGTGACAGAGGTGTCATGCGAGAAGACGATGGCTGGCGAGGAGGAGGCCGTTCGACGAAGATGTAGTGACGGCCGACATCGGGGCGATGGCTGTGGCGGCTACGGCTGCGAAAGAGTGATGGAGAGGGAGAAGGAGATTAGGGTTAGGTTGTGTGAAGGAGAGAGAGAGAGTGATGAGGTGGCATGTTTTGATTGGTGATTTGAGTTAGTGAAGGATTGATGAGGTGGCAAACTGAATGGTTACTTTAGTGAGTGGGGGATTGAGGACGTGGCAAGTTTTAATTGGTTAACTTAATAAGTGGAGGATTGCCACATGGCGCAATCTGGTGGATGGGAGTTTAAGTGACATTAAGGGTGCAGCTTAGTAAAAAGGAGGGGTGCAGAGCAGAAATTGAAAGTTAAATTTCAGAAGGGGGTGTAAACCTGAAAACAAGGGGTGCAGTTAGCTCTAGAAATGTTTTTTTCAGAAATAAATATTCCAATTGGAACAAAGAGGGTGTAAATATGAGAATTGGGGGTGCATTTAGTACTTGAACTATTTCTCTCCAAAATTCCTATTTTTGGACTTATTTATGAATTAAAATATTCATTATTTACACTCTTAAAGACCTAAATTAAATTACAATTGCATTATTAAACTCAATAATATACAATAATATAGTATGCAACTAAATACAATTTTTTAAGCACACAAATAATATTAAATTCCCAAAATTTAAGTATTGAATGTGAGTCAAGGTTCGACTCATCATACCTTCCAGGCAGTTTAGAAGCAGGCAGCGCTTGGCGGTACGTGTCCCCCGCCAGGCGATTTTACTGCAGCAGTTTTGGTGTGATTGTGTGATATATATATATATATATATATATATATATATATATATATATATATATATATATATATATATATATATATGCAATATTTATATATATGTGTAATTTGTTAGCTCACCCTATCTGTTTGTGTTTGGCGATGATCGTGTACGCAGTACACGGGAGCAGATGTTATTACAGGTGGATCTGGTGAGGCCTACAGACAGAGCGGGGCTAGTTTTGGGAGAAGATTTTATCAGAACTTTTATGAAGTTTTTTATGCTTTCAAATAAATTGTAATTATGAATATTCTGGACTTTTGGATAATTACAATCTTATTTATACTTATGAATTTTGGTTTACTGTGAAAGTAATAAAAGTTTTTAATTTTTTCGCATTTTGGGAATATCCGTTATAATAAATGAAGTTTTATTATTGACTTCTTTATTTTATTATTTAAATCCGTAATATCCGGTCGGGATGTTACAAAATCTGCCTCTGTTTGCACAATTCATGATCTGTCAACCTGTTGATTATGTTTTCAACATGTTTATTTCACTTAAACTGCCACTGAATGATGAAAAATTGATCTGCTATGATTTTTAACCTGTTGTTTTCACAATTCAGTATGTTAATTTCATTAAAATTGAATCTAGAAAAATAAAGTTCAATTTCACGATTTTCAATTGATTGATTTTCAAAATCAGTCAGCTGATTTCACTTAACCAGATTCTGCTTTTAATCTCTGATGCTTTGATGTTGTTTTAGTTGACTGATTTTGTTTTTCAACTTGTTGAATTTACTTAAATTGTACATTCACTAGTGCAGTTTTGGCCTTTTAACTCGCGTTATAGGCCTCGGTTGTCGCTTAACCGAAGCATAAAATGGCGCGGTGACAATTTTGTAATTTTTTTCAACTTTTATGCCTCAGTTCATTAGAAAACCGGTGCCAAAAGGTCTAATATGCCTCGGTTTTGAAGAATCGAAGCCTAAAAGTTGGCTAATGTTTCAAAAATGCCATTATAGCAGTGACATTTGGCCTCGGTTGGAATTGAACCGCTGCCAAAAACTGTTTTTTGCCTCGGTTAAAATTGAACCGAGGCCAAAGAGTATTTTCTGCCTCGGGTGGAATTGAACCGCTACCAAAAACCGGTTTTCTGCCTCGGTTAAAACTTGAATCGAGGCCAAAAGGTTCATTAGGGTTCAAAAATCGGGAATCACTTTTTTTCCTCTTCTTCCTCGCGTGCGCGTTCTCTCTCTCAGCCACCCACCTCCACTACTGTTGTTGCACTCCGACCACTCACAACTACTAGACGTTTTGCTCATTCGTGTTCTGGCTTGGAGAAGTGCGATTTGGGGCTCGTGAAGTGGGCATCAGTTCGTTGTGTTACAGGTGCGTGGTAGATTGGTGTTGTGCATGGATGGAGATCTGTCGGTGATGGTGGCGAGACCTGTAGGTGGCGGCAGCGTGAAGAAACTTGTCATTGCGAAGGAGGTGGTTTCGCGATTTGGAGGAGGAGACGCGATTTAGGGTTTGTGATTTGCTGTAGATGGTTGATTTTTGTTTGCATTTATGCAAGTGTGATGTTCACATTTTTGTGTATGAAGAACATGGAGGTTCCATGGTGGTTGCACGATTCAAAATTTGCTCTTATGATGAAGGAGAAGACTACAGTGGCTACGGATCTTTCGTTTTGAGTTTCAGATTTGGCAATGGTTGACGGAGTTGTGGTGTAACCATGGTGACTACATAGGGTTTTTGGTGGAGAAGATGGGCAGAGAAGCACATATGGCCTCGGTTCTCAGCAGAATCGAGATAAAATATGGAGCTTCTGCTTCGGTTGAGAGCCGAGGCAAAAAGCTAACCTTTTTGGCCTCGTCCTAATATGTCTCGGTTCTAGAACCGGGGCAAAATGACAAAAATAACCGCTGCCAAAAGTCCTTCCTGCACTAGTGATTTACTCACGAATTGAATTGTTAAGCTGACCTAGTCAAAGAAAGCATCTTTTTGTCAGATACTATATGCTCGTAACTGCCCATTTTATCAGCCATGTGTTACTTTTACAGAATTGTTTGACCAAAAAGCATTCTAGGGTACAATTCCAATGTGCATGCAGCTCACATGATCTGAACTGATTGATTCTCTCATAAAAACACATTGAAAACATCATGAATGCATAAGATACTATTTTGGACTGCATTAAATTGATTTGGGTAAAAATCTACACCATTTAATCAACTGTTTCTGAAAATCAGCATGTTGAATTATAAATACTGCACTTGTATTGCTACATTTGCATCATACATCTCTTAGAAACAGCCATACCAACAATCATCATGCCTCATCGTTCCCAAAGAGCTATCCAATCTGATGATGAGCTTCTATATGTGGTTTTGGTGTCTAAATTCATTGAATACTTTGGTATTGATGTAGAGGATGAGCTAGAGGAGTTAACTTGACTATTGAACCATACCTCCAACCAAAATCTGCACAAAATGGGCTTTATCAAGGTGGGAAATGGATGGACAATTGCTGGAGTTGTTGTTGGTGGGGCACATGACCATGAAACTGGTCTAAGTGGTGCAAATCAAGAGGAAGAACCAACTGCTGGACCTATGGACTTGATTCCCTACAACCCTCCAGAGGATAGAGGCCTTGTGTACTCACATTTTGAGAGGATGGTGTTGAACTAGCTGCATGAGCTCAATGTGTCTCAACATGAACATCACAACTATTGCAATGAGAGGTTCAATACATTGGATGGCTAAATCCATGACATCCATGATATGATCCACTCATTCCAGACCAGAAATGATCCTCAGGATGACTGAGTGTGGTGGTTGTTTAGGATCATGCATTGCGTCCTTGTGTTTGTGATTTTTCAATTTGAGTTCTGTCTGTTTTAGTTGGTTGTTTTTCATTTCAGTCGACTGATTGTATCAGCTTTATGCATCTGTGTTTTATTTTCAGTTTCTGTTGGTTGTATTCCCTTCCAGTATTAATGAAACGAAATGCAATGCTTATTATCTTTATGCATTTGTTCTGTTTGATGAATCCAATGGGGGAGAAAAATTAGAAAAATTGGAAAATGGATAATTGATCACATTGAACTAAGCATTAAACTTGGAATCAATAATCAAATCTGAATTTGAACCCATATTATTGATAGGGGGAGCATGATCACATTTGTATACTTGCTAGCTTATGTGTTTTGCTACTGTAAAATGCTTTTCAGGTTCACAAGCTTCAAGCTAAGGTATCACTTCATCAATTGGTATCCAACAAATGGAAGCATTTGCAATGAAAGATATAAGAAGATAGATGAAAGGAAATAGAGCTTGGCTTCATCAAATCAGGGGGAGATTGTTGACATGAGAAGGCAAGGTGGTTGGCTTCTTGAAGATTTGATGAAGATTGAATGAAGCTCTTTTGAACTATCTTGAAGCCATTACCATTGGAATGAAGCCTACATTGATGAAGGAAAGGAGATTTGATGATATCCATGGTGATCAAGGCTGGAACGTGTGCTCTCCATGTAGTTACATCATTAAGAAAGTGTATTTGTAGTTTGTAATTCATGTTATAGACCATATAGCATTAATTATATGTAATTTGGTCTTTATTGTGTTTTTAATATGTTAAATGGTTTTTCAACATGTTAAAATGTCTCTTTTAGTCTGTTGAATGGTTTTTTAACAAGTTAAAAGGTTGGTTGCAGTACTCTTAAACTGCAACAAATTCAATCAGTTGATTTAGTTTTTAATCGACTGATTTCACTTAAGTCAAGTGAAATCAACCGATTGATTTGAAAATCAACCTGTTGAATTTCGTAACAGATTGACTATAAAAGCTGTGATTTTTGAAAGAGAGATTTGTTGATCATTTTAGAGCACCATTTTGTTCTGGAAACTTGTGGAAGCTCTCTCCTTCGTGATCATACGTGTTGCAGTTGTTGAAGATTGATCTTGGATCAATTCTTGGAGCCTTTGGCTTGGTTTGAAGCTTGGAGAAAGTGGTTTCTGGTAGGCTAGGTTGTGCTACCACTAAGGTTTGATCTTTCTCAAGCTTTGTGTGTGTGCCTGGTGGTTTTCTAGGTCTGCAAGAGGGTTCTTGTTGTGCTGGTGTGATTCTTGTGTGATTCAAGAGTCTTTTGTGGTGTTTTTGCATATTTTGGAAGTGTAAGGGTGGATACTTTGTAAAACTTTTGAAATAGTGCAAA
>Ga0209589_1013041_pt1 | contig 11027 bp, 6 predicted proteins | sample CowpeawhiteBW_FD_187525 | JGI IMG/M metagenome (GOLD analysis project Ga0209589, IMG submission 187525) | Root nodule microbial communities of legume samples collected from California USA - Cow pea white BW (SPAdes) (version 2) | ecosystem: Host-associated > Plants > Roots > Nodule | place: USA...
TTCATTTGTGCTTGCATTAATGCTTGCATATCAGTCTGTGCTTGCAACTGTGTTTTCACCTGCTCTTGCAAATTAGATATTTGTGTAGTCAGTGTAGTGATTTCTTCAGTTGTTGGATTTAGATTTTAGGAAGAGGGACCTTCAACTATTGAGGATGAAACATGTGGGCTAATGCTAAGATCCAAACTGTGACCAATTCCATAGATTCAACCTTTCCTATTTTCACCATCTGTTTTTATCCAAACACCAGAGTCACCTATAGGATGCTTTGACGTGTCTTCCCCATATTTTTCAGTCATAGCATTTTCATATGATTCCTGCATCAAATCAATATGTTAGCAATATTATATAAATAAGTGGTTTAACATTTATAAAATAAACACATTCTTACAATGAAGCTTTTTGCTTTGTTGGACACATATTGACAATCTTTTCCCTTTGTTGATGCATGGGGAAAATAAAGCATATAGAAAGAAAGATAACTTTGGATAGGATGATGAAAGCAAGCTTAACAATGAGATAAGCAAAATTTTAAAATGTTTGGATTTGTTGCTTCATCATTTCCCCATCTTCGATTTAATTCATCTCTTTCAGCACTATCATGGATAATTAATGCTTAACTATCAATTCAGATTATTAAATGTGGAAGTCCAAATATAAATTATTAAAACAGCCTATTGTGAAATTTACGACAGATTCAGATAGCTTTTATAGAAATAAGCCAAAGCATGATTTGCAAAAGCTACATAACAATGTGATGTTTATTAAAACCAAACATTCATTCAAATTATGCATTACACAAACAAACTCCATCAGTTTCTATAGACTATACCAACTTCCACCTCCATTGGTTCATCCACAAGAATGGTAATATGGTAAAAGCAAGGTTATTTATAGAAAGCCACTTACTCTATGCATCCATTCTTCCCGGTATGTAGAATCCAATGCCTAGATATCTGAAAAGTGACTGCAAGAATTTACTTGAAAACATCCAATGCCTAGAAATCAAAATGAGTTAAAAGACATGAAAATACAAAACTGCATTGAAAATTAAAATGCAAGTATAAAATTCAAAAGCCCCATCAACACAGGCAGGGATAACCATTCAAACAGTATAAGGTTAATTACTCCAACTTGTACAGAAAATCAAAATAAAAGTAAAATAGCTCAATTTATTTTTGCAAATAATAACCCAATGATTTGGGGATTGATCTAACCAGTAAGAAGGAAGTTAATGAGACAAAACCAGGAAAGTTGAGCGACAAGAATCCACAATAATGTTTCACAAGCAACTGTCCCTGACAAATCCACAATAGCAGGAAAGTTAACACTAAAGTGAGTGTAGTGTAGAATAATTCACTCAAGATTTGTTTCAAATCCAATCAAGAATAGCCAGAAACAGCAGTAAGTGATTGATGCACATCTACTTACCTTATGAAATGTAAAAGATACTTTCATAAGCAATCACATAAGAAAACACAATATCAGTACTATTAAATAAACTTACGTAGATTCATTCATAAGCACTCATCATCTGAGTATCTAAATCATTATTTGAATCATCCAACTCCTCGTCTAAATTATTTAAATAATCCAAATCATATTATTATTATTATTATATTAGCAAAAAACAAGGCATGACCAAGTAAGCACACCAGGGCTAGTAAAATGACTTTAGCACTTTTTTGAAATCAGCTATTAAGATAATTTTCTTACCTCATAGATGGTGATCGTTGATTAATCAAATAGAATAGACATTTTGATGGTTGAGTGAACTCAAATGATGCAAATTCTATGGTTAATAATAATATGTCTTAATATATTATTAAATTTCTCAAATTTCCAGAACTTCTTAATAAGCTTTTTGAATCAAAAAACTAAAATTCAGTAATTAAATTTTGAAACTAAAAATCTACTCCATCTGAAAGTTTGAATGAAGTACTCTTTTCCCCTAACAATTAGGTTATAGTCACACCAACATATAATTATTTCAATGTTAGTTCAGGTATTTTGGGTGAGAAAAAAAAATTGAACAATACAATCCCTAAGCCAATACATTTAAAGACAAGAACCAATCTAGACGAAAGGCATCCGCATGAAATGGAGAAGAAACCTAACCTTTTTATTGAAACAAACCAAATCAAGTTCTGGCTTTCGTAAAGATCAAACTTAACAATGAAGTTCCAAGTGCCACGATGCAGTGCAATTGCGGCGGAGCAGAGCAGTGCAATTCCAACGGTGCAATGCAATTCCAACGATGCAATGCAGGTCCAGTGCGATGCAATATATGGAGATGGGGTTGAGGTGCAGTGGTTGTTTCTGTAAGACCTAAATTAACGGTTTAGAAATAAGAGAGGAAGGAAAAGAAGAAATGGGAGAAAGAAAAGCTTCCAAAAAAAACTTTAGGAGCTTTAAAAATTGAAAACATTAAAATATATAAAATTTTCACATATTACTAATTTTTAATTTCTCTAGTGAAAAATAAAATAATATATATAAAATTGTTGCAAATATTTTGAAAAAGAAGGAATACAAATAAAAATAAGTCAACATAAACATAAAATTTAAAGTATAAGTATTTATATTCTGTAGTTAAAATTAAAACAATATGTAAAACTACAAAAACATAAATATATGCAAAATCTTTATGTTTAATGGGACTGGGAAATAAAGTTTTGAACAATTCTAAACACAAAAAATATAATTAAATTAAAAAAATAAATTATATACAAAAATAGTATATTTTATAATTTGTTAAAATATCGATAGATTTTTAAATTTTTAATAATTTTTTTTCTTTAGATAGTTTAATTTTTTAAATATAAATTATATTTGTTAGTTACAGACAAACTCCTGTCTTATTTATTATAAAATTTAATTAAATTATTAATATTTATATTTATCATTTATATTTCAATATATATAATTATATTTAAAAAATTAATTTTAAAATATTTAAATTAAAAATAATTTTAAAATATTTAAATTAAATGTAATTTTAAAATATTTAAATTAAAAATAGTTTTAAAATATTTAAATTGAAAGTAATTTTAAAAAATTTAAATTAAATATAATTGTAAAATATTGATATATATATATATACATACATATATATATATATATTAAAATTAAAAATACATTTAGTATAATTTTAATTGAGAAAGATTAGCTACAAATACATTTTTTGGTTAATTTATAGCAATTTTGCTACGAACTAGGTACAAATTTATTTTTTTCGCTATTTTATCACAAATTAGGTTGAAATTAGCTATAGATATATGTTCTAGTAAATTTGTAGCTATTTTACTACAAAGAAACTACAAATTTTTTTCTCGCAAATTAGTGAGGGATTAGTTACAAATATATATTATGGTAAATATGTAGCTATTTTGCTATAGATATGCTACAATTTTATTTTTTCACTATTTTCTCGCAAATTAGATATAGATTAGCTACAAACATTTTTTCTCCCTAATTTTTCTAGCAAAATAGATTTTTTCTTGTAGTGCACCTGTATGAGCAATGGTTTGCTTTGCCCTATTCTCTCTATTTTTGAGGGCATGGTCTTAATAGTCAACGTATAGAAATTAATAATAATGAATAAGGTTGATGGAAAAAAGTTTCAATTATACCTTTGTTTTTGAATTTAGACGATAATCAACAAAAGAAGCCCATTAATCTCTATCTATTCCTTTTGGAGCCATTGATCTTTATCTATTTAAGGTCAAATGTCTTCCATGTCTTAGAATCTCTTGGAGGCCTTAAGATGCCTTCATTTGTACTTCTCGATGCATGCCATGGCATATGCTCAGCTATTTTAGAAGACATAAACATCCTTTGTAAGCTTGGCTTCAAAGGAAAATACCTTAAAACCTTTGCGGGAATCTTTTTTCTTTTATTACTTGTACCACTATCACTTGTACCTTTTTTTTTGCCTTCCATCTAGATGCTTTACATTTCTTACAAAAGTCCCTATTTGCGTCTTCTCCTAAGTACAACATGCAATCATTTGGACAAGCATCAATTTTTGTGTAATGAAGACCAAACTTGTTAATGATTTTCTTCGCCTCATAGAATGAGTGTGATATTTTAGCATGTTCAAAAGCATTTGCTAACAACTCTAGTATCATGGACATTCCCTTGTTAGTTATTTTGCACAAACATTTAATGTGATACAACTTGATTAAGAAAGAAAGTTTAGAATATTTATCACACCCTCATATAAACTCTCTTGACCTTCTTGCATCAACTGAAAAAAAATCTCCAAGATCATCAATCATATTATGGCTTGACTCTGCACCCGTTTCCCTATCATCCACCATGTCATCATTGTATTCATGATACCCAAATGCATCATTAATCATGTCATGCATTGGATTATTAGCGGGAATTACTTCATCATTTTCTCTCAGCATTACATGTATTTCATCCGTAGCATCTGCTCCTTTTCTCTCTCCATGTAGAAGCCACACTGTATATCCTTTTGGAAAAGGTTTGATAATCAAGTGTTCATACACTATTTCACGACATTGCCACTTGTTAAAGTTGCATTTCGAACATGGACATACTATCTCCCCCCTCACACTACTATTAGCAAATGAAAAGTCCAAAAATTTCTTCAATCCTTCCATATATTGAGGTGTATTTCTAGGCATCTCTATCCAAGATTTGTCCATTGAGATGAAAATGGAAGTACTTAGAGTTGTGATTGACCGATTGGAGAAGAGAAAAGCAGAGAAATTGGAAGCTATGATTGAGAGGACCACGTTTGCTGAAATTGAGAGATGAAGAGAAGAAAATGCCCTATGTTTTAAATTAAATATTAAAATATAAATAATTGCATAAATGTATAAAATATAGTTATATAATCAAAACAAGGAAGTGTCAAGTTATATTTATAAAATATACATATACAAAAATATAAGAGCAATTAGTTAACACTAACTGTAGAAATAAATCTGTTAGACGTGATTAAACCTTAATATAATATGTATTATTATATAATAATACATATTATATTATATATCATATAATATTATTATATTACATATATGTATTATATTACATATATATGTGTGTGTTTTTAAGCTACTTACTAAAGTCTTAGCCAATACTTTTACCTAGTGGAAGGAGGAAGTGGTGCAAGGAAGGAATACACTCACCTTGCTTCTCTCTAAAACGCTGTCTAAATGCTAAGAAGACAAAAAATAATACACTTTAAAATTCAAAGATTGAAAACAAATATAAATTATAGAAAGACTAGAACTAAACTTTCTAGCTCTTATTTCTCCAAAAGTTGTAACTTTAGCTTATAAATTACTAAGTTTTCAAGTTTTCACCAAAATTAATATGAAACATTGTGTGAGTATATATATATATATATATATATATATATATATATATATATATATATATATATATATATATATATATATAAATATATATATAATTGGAAGGGCTGAAACTAAAGCAGGAAAACCTTAACCAGAGTACAATGTTATCTATTTGAGCATGGTGAGTGGAGGAGCAGAAATTGAAAGAAAAAAGGATTGTTGGTGTGTAGGATATTTGTTAAAATTAATCTTTCTTAAAATAGAGCACATGTGTGGTAACCATCAAGGTTCAACATCATGTGTTGCAACCTATCTAATAATAAATTGATTACACATGGTTCACACACCAATCAATTGTTATCCCACTTTCATGGTTGACAATGTCCTCAAAACAATTATCACAAACCAAAATTGCCTTTTGTATGTGAATTCATTCCTTATATTTCTATATCATACCAACCCTACATACATAAATCTATAAAAACCTTTCCAAAGATAAAAAGAAAAAAGTTCAATTATTCATGTGAATCTTCAAAAGTCGCATCAAACACATGAGGTAATTAAGAAATGTATAGAATATTCTATTTTAAAAAAAGTTACTAGTAAGTGATAAACATAACATTAATTAAATATTTTATTTTCTAAAAAAACATTAAATAATTAATGGTATACTTTAAAATTTGAAAGAAATCTGAGAAGACAAAAAATATGAATACTGTTTCACAAAGAACTAACCATTTGCCATTCATCTAAATAGTTCTGGAACAAAAGTTTAAAAGTTTAGTTTATCCACCACACTATCATTTGATGCAATTAGGATATCTAAAACGAAAATGAAGGACATAACTAAGTAACTTACAGATATAGGAAGGATAGTTGTCCAAAAATATGTTAGATCCTGCATAAAACAACAAAAAAAATAGCCATTTGTAAGCTTCATCTAACAACATACAAAACTAAGATTGACTTCACCATAAGATGAAATTTCAAAACTCTAATATTGAAGGTTGATTAGGAATCTGAAATTATAAGTACAACTGTCACCCGATAAGAACCACTATCAATCATCTGTTATACAAAACAATAAAAGGGATGTTTTGATCTTATTGAATTACCATTTGCATGTATTGTATTGGCACTGCATAAATCAAACTTTAGTTGATTGTAAGAAAATTTGTCTTTCATAATAACTCTATGCCTAATTGATTAGCTGAAATAAAAAACATTCACAACAAAAGGCTAGATCCAAAAATTTCCATCACATCAGCAAAAACAAACAATGGTAGTAATAAGTGCAGCAATGCCAACAACAATGGCACATGTACGAATATTTGCATGGAAATATTTGCAAATCTTTAAGGCTATTGTTTGCTCTCCATTTTCTGGTTTATGAGGGCTTAGGAAAGCATTTACTAGCAGTATACAGGACAACATATAATAGTGAATCCAAATTTCACAAGTGTCGAGCTCACACAAAATCCCCACAATCTTAAAAACTTATCCCTCATTTCCCTTAAAAACTTTCACTTATCACAAACAACATGAAACTCCGAAACATGTCAATTGAACCTTTATAAGATCTCTTAACTCCACCTTGAAACTTTTTTCCTTCAACCAAATCGATATCATGGTGAATAAAGAGTTCAAAGTTCCATTAGAAGCTTTCTCACATGTCGGCAACCTATAATGGTAGCCCCCAACCCCTAACAGCAAAATATCATTGCACTCAAACTTCACCATCTCCTTCATGTCTTTGGAATTGAATTTCATGCGATGTTCACTTGGGAGTTAATGTCTCCTCCAACTTTAGAAAAAAAGAACCCTTCCTTCACGAGCTTGGAATTCAGCCAAATAAAATCTTGAGAAGTGTAAAACCAAATACATTAGATTTAAAATCATAGAGACTAAAGTGAAAAAATCACGTTTCATGATTGATCACAGAAGACAATCTTGCCACCTTTGTAAAACAAGCCATGTTCCCCAATATCATCAACGAACTTGCCATAGCTATACCTCAAAGGCATTCTCGCCAAGACCCTACAAAACTCCCCAATGCACCATCCTCTTCTCTTCCTATGCTCCCCTTTCCTACTACTCAACCCCATCCTTACCTCTTCCTCCAACTCGTTCCTCGCGTCCCCGTAATCCCTCAGTCTCGTCGCCCCCACCAACAATGGATCCAGCCGTGTCTCCTCCACCACCACCAAATTCATCAACACATCCTCATAGTTTCGCACTGCGACCATGATCCCTCGCGCACGCGTGCCATGTCGGCCCCACCTACGCACGTGTACAGAAACAGGTTCACAGAATTGCTCAAATGGAAATAGGTTCGGTGAAATTAAATTTCGAAAATGTGGATTATCAAATGGAGTAGGAATTTTCTAATTGGCAACCTCACATCAAACACAAACTCATACCCCTTTTACCTTTTGCAAAAGCATAAACACAGATTATTTAGAAAAATATTGAAGAAAAATTAGGGATTAGTGCAAACTGGATATTGTGAGAAGCTAAATAGGTTTCTGAATTGAAAATTATACCTATTTTGATATACGAGATCACATCCGATTGCAGTGTTTGCGGTCACCGCTGCTACTTGACAAAACTGAGTTAGAATAGGGAAAATAAATAGTGAGTTAGGGTAGTGAGATGAAATCAAAAAGATGAAATGAAACTTGAAAACGAAAGAGCAAGGGATGCAAAATCGAACTTGAAATCAAGGATACAACGTAGTGATGCGGAAGATGAAAACATGAGATACAATCAAAATGAGAAATAATTATGAAATTGAAAGAGAAATAGTGATGAAATAGAAAGAGGAAGCATGGAGAATGAAAAGGTTGTTACTTGGGACTTGAAATTTGATGAGAACGGAAGAGTGATGAAGGAGAACGAAGAGAGCTTCTGAAACATGTGGACCACGAAAACAGAGACCAAGTGTTTTTAGGTTGATAAGGTTATGAAATGTTGTTTAGGAATGGTGTTCCAGAGCACGTGTCCCTATTCAGAAACAAAGTGCAAATTTTAAAAATTATGAAAACAGAAAATGAAATAAACATTGGGAATTTAAATTTTATTGGGGTTATTAAGAAAACCCCTGGTATTTAACAAGGATTTTCAAAACCTCTCCTATGTCCATTTCCTTCTAGAGGTTATTATAACCCTTGTTAATAAACCCCTACTAAGATTTTATATTTTTGTAGTGAGGGAAGAGAGTATAAAAATTTTAAAGGGTTAAATATATTTTTGGTTCCTTAACTTTTAGTGAAAATTGAAATTAGTCTCTATTCGAAATTATAGTTCAATTTAGTCTCTCAACTTTAGAACTGTGTGAATTTAGTCATTTTAATAGATTTTTTTAAAGTTTATTTGATGTTTCAAATACATTTTATTATAGCATTTGAGTTGTTTACAATGTTTCATATATTTTTTGTTTAATGTTAGCCAAGAAACACATTTGAAACGTCAAATAAATTTAACAAAATTTGGTTAAAAGGACTAAATCCACTAAATTCTAAAGTTTGGGGAATAAATTAGGCTAAAATTTCTAAGAGTACTAATTCCAATTTTCTCTAAAAGTTAAAGGACCAAAAATATATCTAACCCAATTTAATAAGTACATTTTAGGTTGAATTCAAAATTATTTATTTTTTAAGTCATGAAATTATTCATAAGGATTGAAATCTATGATACACCGATACTTCAAGTTGGGTTACATATCTGTGTCAAATACGTATTGTGTCAAATACTTTAGGATACTTTAACAATATTTATCAATGAGGCATCTAATTTATAAAGTCGTAGTACACTACAATACAATCTTTGAATGATGACCAATTTTAGTGAAAAAAAAATTAGTCACTATAAAGTGATCAAATTGACAACTAAAATAGTTCCAAAAAATTATAATTGGTCTCTAAATTGATAATTATAATAGTTTCATTTATGAATTGGTTTTTAAATTAGTCACTAACATTAGCTATCAGGTTTTGGCTACCAAAATAATTGGTCTCTAGTTAGAAAATTTGGATTCACACATTAACAATCATATATTTATTATGTCTGTAAGAATTATTGTACAATTTTCAATATTCATATATCACGTATATATCACGTATCGTATCCTATTATTTTGAAAATAAATGTATCGACGTATCGGATACGTGTTGTATTCGATACACGTATCGTATATATGCATCATAGATTGAAATGGAACAAGATCATAGCGGGTTTGACCGGTCTAAAATTTCATATTCATTTTTATACTTAATTACTCATAAATTTCATAAAATAGGTGTCAATAATGGTTGAATTTGAGAGTACAAATAAACATGTGATTCCCCTAACATAGATCTACATAAAAATAAAAAAATAAAGGTTTCATAAGATTTCTTGTTCATAAAGGGATAGGCAAAATTAATCTAACTACATTGAACTATAGTTAACTGCACTATATTATACTGAAAAAAATTGATAAAAATTGATCTATTTTATAGTTCAATTCAACTATTCATTAACTGAACTATAACTTTTATTTTCTCTCATCTCTTCGATTGCGTCCTTCTTAGATAAGTTAAATCATGAATCCAATCCCTTTTGTAGCTAATAGATTGATTGGTAAATATGCTTTTCTACCCCTAATTACGTGTGTTTTCTACCATAGACAAATACAATTTGTGGGTATGCTTTTCCTTGTATCAAATCATCACTCTTCTTACAAGCAAATGGGATCTCAAAATATTAAATAATATTTAAATTATTAAGATTAAAACAAAAATATACACATAATTTGATAAAGTATTATCCTAAGATATTCCATACAAGAAGAATTTGAGGATGAACCTTTGAATTTTCTTTTAGAAATTAGTTACGTTCTATATTTTTGGACTTTGAGCTTTCTTTTATAAATTAGTTTATGTTTTCATGTTTTGCGCTTGAGCCTTCTTTTAGGGTTCTTAAGTTTTCTTAAACTTATGTGCCTATAAATAGAGGTATCAAAAACTGATATGGACACTTTTTAGTCATTAAAGAAAGAATTCTCTTTGTTCTAGGTTTAGACATCTGGTTCTCATCAAAGATTAATATCTTTGTGGTGAATCTTCACTTGACTTATCAAACGGTTAGATTGTGGCATTCTTCATCTCTGTCTTATTCCACATTCTTCTCTGATTTATTCGTGTCGTGCCTCTTGAGGATTCAAATTCAGAAATAATCGTACTTTTTCCTGGATAGGATCGTATCATATTTTTTTAAGATTACCATATGATACCAATAAACTTTTAATTTTGATTATTCTTATATAGTTGTATGTTTAACTTTTATAATTCTCATTTTTCTTAAGAGAAAAGTTTTCACTTTAAGGCATTAACTAAAATTCAAAGTATATTACAGACTGTTCTTGTTTTAAAAGCTCTTTAATGATTCGTTCTAACATTATTTAATTCAATTTAATTCTATTTTCGAGCGAAGAAAACACAAATTATAAATTTAATGAACTAAAAATATAAAAACTAACAAGTCACTGAGAATAACTAATATAATGTTTTATGTGATTTGCAGAATTATGATTAATTCATAAAGAAACTATATCTACTACTAAGGAAATAAATATCACTACGATATATATATATATATATATATATATATATATATATATATTTTTATTATTTATTTGTTTTTATTATTATTTTT
>Ga0209589_1013048_pt1 | contig 11023 bp, 10 predicted proteins | sample CowpeawhiteBW_FD_187525 | JGI IMG/M metagenome (GOLD analysis project Ga0209589, IMG submission 187525) | Root nodule microbial communities of legume samples collected from California USA - Cow pea white BW (SPAdes) (version 2) | ecosystem: Host-associated > Plants > Roots > Nodule | place: USA...
AAATATATATATATATATATATATATATATATATATATATATATATATATATATATATATATATGCATTTTAGTAATTTATGAGAGAAAATGAATGGTTTTAAGTATGATGTTGCAAATAAATGTCATAGTCAAAGAATGATGCTATATTCACTAAGAACCAAACAAGTGCAAATTTCTTCATACTTGAGCATGTTTTGAATCTGAATTCATTCTATTATGGCTCCACTCGTCTCTTATTTGTGACATGGAACTTTCTCTCTGAAATGTGTGGCTATACTTTCGATGTAACTGATACTCTCACTATAACCAATTCAACAAGAGGATAAATAGGTTGAATAGCGAGTCACAGGTCATGATTTGCTCTTTTCTTTCACTTCTAACTTCCATTGTTCTTCATCACTTAGGTAAGAACATGCATCATCATCATCAACCAGTGAAAAGCAACCTTGCTGATTTAGGCACACAAAGAAAAAGGGTTGAATCACAACCCCTTTGTCCAAAGCCCAGAAAGCTCTCACCTTCCATACCTGAATTCCTCAAGCCAATTAAGTGTAATAAACACAGGTTTGATTCACTTTCATGATAAAAAGAATACCAACAACACGTTATTTAATGTTTTCTTTACAACATATTATTCTCTCTTTCTCTACATGTAGATTGACACATATGGCATGAATAATTTGATGCTGATTTTTCCTTCGTTTTGTTTTTCTTTTGATCTGTTATTCTTCTCACCAGTCATTCAAATATCAATAATGGAAGCGAAGTTCTCGATATGATCTCCGAAAAGGTTTGGATTTTCTAAAATCAATGGAAAAATAAGTGATTGGTGTGAAAAATTAGATCACATATACAGCGTTATGATGGTGGTTAGTGAATGTTGTTAATGCAGAATCCAGATGCAAGGGAATTCCTATGCAATGGATGCTTGCCATGTTGTTATTCTGGCTCTCCTCCACGCAGAACAGAAAATCCATTGGTTCATGATGTGCAGTTTCTTCACCAAGTTGAAGTTGTTTCACCATTAGCACGAACCAAACTCTCGGATAAATTTGGTTTCATCTCTGCTTCCCCCATGTGAATCACAAAAGATGGGAAGAAAAGTAGCCATGGGAGATAAGGTTTTACACAAATTTTCATAGTGTAGAAGTAACTTTTAACGGAATGATGTAGGTAAGGATAATTAGACTCTAAGTACATGTTCTTAATGTTGAATATGTAAATAGTTATTGTTTCAAAATTATCAAGTTTGAGGTATTATTTACTTTGAGACTTGAGGTTCCACAACATGTTTCAAAAGATAAGGAAGGAAAGGATATTTAAATTATCCTTTACCTCGACTTATAAGTAGTATGAGACATGTTCTGAGCTCATATCTTTTGAGATAAATATTTTTAGAGTCAATTATCATATCCAATGTATCCTAAGACAAATGGACAATGATATTTTGACAACTAAATTTTGATAATTTTTTCTTACAACTTGAGGTGACATCTTCTAAATGGTTTTGAAATATAAAAAATAAAAAAGTGAAAAATCACTTAAAAAATATCACCTCAAATTATAAAAGAAAGTTTTCAAAATTTAACTATTAATAAATTATTTTCCAAAATAAAATCGTGATGGAACTTCAAACTCTTCAAATAAATAATACCTCATGTCGTATTGATCTGGTATCTATCTCATCAAAAGATTGAAACAATTATTATATAGTCTAAGAGAAGAGAAGTAATGTAAATAACAAATCTTGTTGTGTAAGCCATCATGGCAATCTGGTGATTTAGTTAAATACACCATACACATAGATTTAGGTAGGTTTTATTAGGAGTATTATTTTGTAAGTTGCTATTGTTTTATTAAATTTTTAATATATCCTTTTATATTATGTTTGCAAGTATTAATGTTTTGTTTAGGAATGAATTTGAGAAAATAAAAAAATTGAAATAAAATGAAAATAAGATTATTTGAATTAAGAAAATGACGATAAAAAAATTATAAAAAAATAGTGAAAATTATAAAAGTTTGTAAATAATTTTATTGATATATATAAAAAAAATTTAACAAACAAAAGTCGTAAGATATTCAATTATTTTTTAATAAAAATTATTATTATTATTCTTTATTTTATTATTTTTATAATCTATACTAATGTAATAATTGTTGTATCGATGAGTATATTTTATATAAGAATCAGATAATTATATATATATATATATATATATATATATATATATATATTTTAAGATTTCAAAATTGATCCTTCGTTGATGATTATTCGTTAATGATTATTGAGAATTGTTTCTCCATAACCATTTTTATCATGAATAAATTATATACTTTAAATAATTATTCTCTTGTGATTGGATACGTAAATCAGAGATGACATTATCTAGTTATGATAAAATTGTTATTTTCTTTTGTATTTTTATGCTGTTCTTATGTTTTTTTAAGAATTTTATTATAAATGAGTTTATTGATATATATTTCTTTGATGCAGTGCACTTATCCGATTTCTCATTTCAATAGTTTTTAAACATTAGGGATAACACAATGAGTTAGGTCTGACGAGTTAGTTTCCCAACCTATCAGAAAAAATGTGAGTTAGGTCAGGATATTGAACTTGTTAACCAATACCAATCAAATTCGTTTGGCCCATCAGTTCGTTGACTTGCAGGACTGGTTGGTTACGAGTTGACTTATAACCCGTAAGTGATAGAGAAAGTGGGTTGGCCCGTCTGGGTTTGGAAGAATTAAAAAAAAAGATATGCATCATTAGTCTTTCTCTTACTCACTCATCACTCATCTCTCAATCACGATTCACTCATCTCATTTTCCTTCAACCTTGAAGAGAAGGATGCGCAACAGTGGTGGTGGAAGAAGGCACCAGCGTGACCCACGACAGCGAGAAACTCTTCTCTCAGTCATTTCATCTCCCCCAACTGAACGGAAGGAAGCGCAACGAAACAAAGCATATGCTAATTTGGTTTGGTGCTTTGTGGTGTTTGAACTTATAGTATTATGAAATTGGAAGTTTGAAATGAGCTGCAGTGTATAATATTATCATATTGAACTAAAGTGTATATTATAGTTTGAACTGCATTTGTATATTACCATTATAATTTGAACTTTCCATTTACATTATAGTGTAGTTCCAATGTTTCAGATTTGGTTTTGTGTAATAGGAACATCATTAAAATAATGGATGATTTAATTAGCAAACCTATTGAAAAAGATGTCCACGACAAATTAAAGAATTCATCTTCAACTCTAAAGTGTAAGCAGAGTAATCTCTTATTCTTATCTTTTGTGAAGTCAAGCCTGTTAGATGTAAGTTATTTACTTTGTTTTAATTTATTAATTATTATTGCTCTTATATGTATGTTATTTACTTTTGTTTATCATGTTAGGAATTATAAAATTGTAAACTTCAACTAGCAACTAAAATGGAAAAGAATTAACTTGATATATATTTGGACGAGCCTATATTGGATATTCATTTCTTAGAACCTATGGATGTTCTTGAATGGTAGAAGAGTAACAATCAACGTTTTTAAAATCTTGTCCTGATTGTTAGGGACCTGTTAAGCATCCTATTTACTACAATCTCATGAATCAACATTCAACAATGGTTATAAGATTCTTAATAAGTATAGAAATCGTCTTTTGTCAACAAATGTGGAGACAATTATTTGTACTTCTAGTTGGAAGCATAGTTTTGGTGATAGTAAATTGTCTATTATAGATGTCATTTTTTTTTAATTTTCATAAAAAAAAATTATATCCTACTTTTTTCTTTAATTTAATTTCTTTGAAGATGATGAAGAAAATGACAAATATAGAAGAGTGGAGGGGACTTGTTCCAAGGATGCCCTCTAATGATCCTGAAAATGATGAAGATTGACATTGGTCAGTTCAGCGTATTATTGTCTAATGTATTATGTTCAGTGTATTATTATGTCATGTATTTGCTGGAACAAAAAGGTTGAAAAAGTTTATTATGCCTAATGTATTATTTTGATATTAGAGCTCATTGTAATTTGTCCGAAACTGGAAAAGTTCATTATGTCCAATTTACTGTAATGTTGTTTTTTTTGCTGGAGCTAAAATTGTTAATAGGTGTTTTGGTAGATATTAATGTGACAAAACATTTTTGTTTAGGTGGAAGATGTTGATATTGAATTCTTGCGACTGTTGCAGTTGAACTACTTTACCAAGCAATGTTGCAGTTGTTGTTATTGAAGTTGCAACATATGTCCAATAGATGTTTTATTATTCCATGTATAAATTGTGTAGTGGTTTATAAACTCTTGAACACATTTTTTATGTTGAACACATTCATTTCATTATGTAGATGTTTTATGTCTTGCAGTCACTGTTATTGAACTATCAATCATATCATTTTGTGATGTTAGACAATGTTAATTGCACAAGTAGTGAAAAAAAACACATTCTTTTTTAAAAAGGACGTGCCATACAAGCTAGCTCGTTAGCGTGTCAATTCGTCAAGAGACGAGATAGGTTGTGCTTTATGGCTCGTATTGTTCAAACGGGTTGACCTGTCCTAACATATTTTCAATGGGTTAAAAGTGGGTGGGGCCAAAATTGGTCAGGCTTACATGTTTTTTGATGGATAATGATATTTTGACCTATTTTTTTTTTTCATTTTTAACCTACTACTTCAATCATCTTTTAATTATCTACTTTGATATTTCTTTTAGTGATGTGATGTAATTATTTAAGAGTGATTGAAGTAGTGGGTTAAAAGTTTAGTCAAATTATCATCATCCTTTTTCGATCCCTACCAAACACTAATATGGTTAGGACGGGTTGACCCGTCCTGACCTATGTTCAATGAGCTAAAAGTGGGTGGGGCCGAAATTGGTCAGGCTTGCATGTTTTTTGATAGATAATGATATTTTGACCCACTTTTTTTTTTATCCATTTTTAACCCACCACTATAATCATCTTTCAATTATCTACTTTGATTTTTTTTTTTAGTGATGTGATCTAATGTGATAGTCTAAGGGTGATTGAAGTAGTGGGTTAAAAGTGAGTCAAATTATCATCATCCTTTTTCGATCCCTACCAAACATTTATATGGTATCACACTCATGAGTTAAAAAGTTTATCCTAACGAGATTTGTTGTCTGTTGGGTCAAATCATGCCACCCACCCATTATCGAATTTTTATCCAACCATCCATTAATATTTAGTCTCATCTTAAGATGTATATATCTCTATTTATAGAATTGAATTAAACTTAAAGTATCAAAGTCATGAAATAAGTCTATCCTAACAAAATTTGTCTAGTTTCATATGCTATCCAGTTAATATTAAATAGTACATTAATATCTAGTCATGTACACATATCGATTAATGATAAAAAATAATATATAATATATAATTGGATACGAACGTGATCTTCAAAACTTTATAAAGTTAAGTTTATTTCATCTTCTTATCCATGAAAGACGTTTCATCCGTCCCCTCTCCTAGATCATTCTTTCTTCTCAGATAGTTCAAAATAAATACACTATAAAGGACAAACATAAATATACAGAAACTCTGTTTTAACCGAAATTCCATGAACAAGATGGGATTTTTAAAACTGAAAAAAAGTTACATAAAAAAAAAGTCTCTTCCATTTTCAAAAACCCATATTCATAAAATTCATAATAAGTGTATTGTTTTAGAAGTTGAAGCTTGCCATGGTGTATATTTACAGAAACAACGAACAGAGGAGCCGCCATTGGAGAGCTGGAAGCGTTAAAAAATGAAAGCGCGGTGGTGGGACCCACTCACATGGCCCTGGCATTTTCATATTATAAAGGTAGCTCACTCACTCACTCACCCACTCCATACACAGACATCATCACAGTGACCAAAAACGACACTGTTTCGATCCAAGATCTCAGTCACGTCACGCCAAGATCTTCTCTTGTTCCGCCACGCCAAACCCTAGGCTCCACCGAGCAATGCGGGGTTTCTCGGGAGAGGGTTAGCGTAGAGGAGCCAAACGGGAAAATGCTCTCTTTCGTTTTCGTCGTTGTTGTCACCTTTATCTCCCTCTGGGAGTTTTGCCAGTGCCACGACCACGTCTACACGTTCACTATGCACCACCGCCACTCCGAGCCCGTCAGGAAGTGGTCCCACGCCGCCGCCGGAATCCCCCCTCCGCCCGAAAAGGGCACCGTCGAGTACTACGCTGAGTTGGCCGACCGCGACCGCTTCCTCCGCGGCCGCAAACTCTCTCAAATCGACGCCGGCCTCGCTTTCTCCGATGGCAACTCCACCTTCCGCATCAGCTCCCTTGGATTGTACCTTTTCTTCTCTTTCACTCTTCTTTTGTCATTATTATTTAAAGCTTTATTTTTCAAGAATTTAATTTAAATACAACCTGTTCTCTAACCATAAAATGATAGGAAGATAGAATTTTCTTAATAATTATGTTAAAACCGTTTTTAATTCGTTGATAATGTGAAAATTTGTGTATGAATAGTTGAAAATTAGAGGCTTCTTTTAATTTAAATCGATTAATTATTTCTTTAGAATAATTTAGTTATCAGTTTAATGAAAGGACAATGGCTTAAGGTTTGAATTTTGAAGGAGAGTCGCCATGTTCAGAAAGAAGAAGTTGTTATTTAGATGTGAATAATTTTTTAGTTTGACCATTCATTGTTAATGATTTCGGCGATGTTACGAATTTTTGTCTGTAATGTTTTTTCTTGGAGATTGGTTCCTGGTTTTCTTTAACTTTTTCTTTTTCTTCTGGAGATTCATACAGTTTGCATTATACGACAGTTGAAATAGGGACACCGGGAGTGAAGTTCATGGTGGCGCTTGATACCGGAAGTGACCTGTTCTGGGTACCCTGTGATTGCACAAGATGTGCTGCTACTGATAGCCCAGCCTTTGCTTCGGCCTTTGCTTCGGTACGTTTTCTTTTCCTTGTTTTTTGTGACCGAAATGAAGTTGTACCTATAGTATATTGTTGTTGATTATAGGGTTTTTCTCTAATTGGCTATAGTTTGTTTAAGGGCGTGTTGCAAGAAGAATACTTCTTTTAACATTGCATTGAATAAATGATTTTATTATTAGAAAAAATGTATGTAGGTCCCATTCAATTACCTGGGCCACAATGTATTTAGTGAGGTTCTCATGTGATCCACCCCAGTAAATGACATTTCTGCCTTTCTTTTTCCCTTTTTTATTCCTCGAGTGAAAAAACATTTTAAGTGCTAGCTTTCTAATATGAGGAAGATGGTTATTACGTTCTAGATATGCAAGTCTTGTGTTCTGTCACCTGCTTTGTTTCTCTATTAAAAACGTTGTTGTTGCAGGATTTTGACCTTCAAATATACAATCCTAATGGATCTTCAACTAGCAAGAAGGTTACTTGTAACAACAGTCTGTGCACGCACCGCAGCCAATGCCCCGGGACATTCAGCAACTGCCCCTACATGGTCTCTTATGTCTCTGCTGAAACGTCTACATCAGGAATACTAGTGGAAGACGTTCTGCATTTGACAAAAGAAGATAATCACCATGACCTTGTTGAGGCAAATGTCATATTTGGGTTAGTATCCTTCATTGTTAAATTACCAAAACTAGTCAATGTTACACTTATCTGAGTAATTTTTAATGATGATGATGCATTACATGTGTTGCAGATGCGGACAAATTCAGAGTGGGTCGTTCTTAGATGTTGCTGCTCCCAACGGTTTGTTTGGGCTAGGTATGGAGAAAATATCAGTTCCTAGCATGTTATCTAGGGAAGGATTTACAGCAGATTCATTTTCCATGTGTTTTGGGAGTGATGGCATTGGAAGGATAAGTTTTGGGGACAAGGGAAGTTTTGATCAAGACGAGACACCATTTAATCTGAATCCATCACAGTAAGTGGTAATTCCCTGTTACTTGCCTCTGATTGTATGAAATTAAAGTAACATTAATTGAATGCAAAGATGGCTTACATCTCCTATGCTCGGATACATCTTGCAGCCCTACCTATAACGTCACAGTCACTCAAGTCCGTGTAGGAACAACTCTAATTGATGTGGAATTCACAGCCCTCTTTGATTCTGGGACCTCTTTCACATATTTGGTTGCTCCAACTTATACGAGACTTACTGAGAGTGTAAGTACTTGAAGTACTAAAACGGTATAAAATATCCTTACATTCAGCTAGATGTTCCTCATGGACAAAACTTACCATAGTTTCTATATTGCAGTTTCATTCCCAAGTACAAGACAGGCGGCGTCCATCAGATTCAAGAATCCCTTTTGAATATTGCTATGACATGAGGTTATAAAACTATTGGAATATTATTTAATATTATTTATTTTAGTTTTTCTTTCAAGCTCTAAGTATTCTTTCTTATGATGGACAGTCCTGATGCAAACACTAGCCTGATTCCTAGTGTAAGTTTGACTATGGGAGGTGGAAGCCATTTTGCTGTTTATGATCCAATAATTATTATCTCCACTCAGGTGTTAGTTCTTGCTGGATTGTTCTTCAAAATAAGTATACAACAATTGTGTTATCTTTGAGGATATATACGTATAACTAACATGATGTTCCTTCCCTTGCCATTTTACAGAGCGAACTTGTATATTGTCTAGCAGTTGTCAAAAGTTCCGAACTAAATATCATTGGACGTAAGTCTCTTCTACTTTCTGAATCAAACTAAATATGAACGCGTCTTGGTAACAATTTGGTGTCTACTGTCAGTGCACCATTACTTCCTTTTTTTCTTAAAAAAATCCAGTGATGCATGCATTCTTTATATGTTCATTTTCCAGCCCATGATTCTAAATGATCATAATGATTGTTTACACCTTAACTTCTGATGTTTATTGCAGAAAACTTCATGACTGGCTACCGTGTGGTATTTGACCGAGAAAAACTCGTATTGGGATGGAAGAAATTTGATTGTCAGTGTTTATTTTCATCTCGTGCTTACCATTCCTCTATGCTAAATTTTGTAGCCATACTTTAATGCCTAAGAAACAAATTTTCACACTTTGAGCCCTTAACAGGTTATGACATGGAGGATCGCAATGCCATCCCTATAAGACCACACTCACATGCAGATGTACCTCCTGCTGTCGCTGCTGGGCTTGGTCACTACCCTGCCACGGATTCATCCAGAAAGTCCAAATACAACAACTATCATAGCTCAACTGCATCATCACCATCTTCACATTATACGCATAATTCACTTCCAACTTTCCTGGGATTTCTTGTGTTCTGTTTTGTTTATATTCCGTAATCATTCATTTGTATGGGCCGGTGGTAGTTTTTGATCCTACGTGTTGATATAAGAGTATGTTGATATAGTCCAGTCACGAAGAATTTATGTATGAATTTTACTCTCACGATATAAAACCACATTGTAAATCAGTAAATGCCATTTGCATTATATTTTCTCTTCCCAATTGTTATTCTCTTACTTATCCAAGGAGAAGAACATATATATACTTTCATAGTTTAGCTAGCACCCATAAGTTTATGAATTTATTTTATTGAAACATTTGAGTCCATCCAGCAAGAAACAATTGTGATGGCGTGTAAAGTAGATGGTTTTATTTCAACATCAATCCACGAGAGCATGTTTCTGATCCGCAAGCTGGGACAGAACACCTAATCCTCATTACTTTAATTCTACCGAACCTGTGATCCGTCTCCATCACTGTTTTTAACCTTTGATTTCACTATATTTTTCCATGCGTGTATTTTGAATGGGCCTCAAAAAGTAAATCTTTTGCTAATTGTACTAATTATAACATTTTTAGAAGTAAATCCTTTTTTATTCTCAAATAATGAAAGAGTACAATGACAAACATCAACAATCATTGAATGCATTTCTATGTGCACGGCTATAGAACCATAACTAATTAAAATGTTTTTGTTAAGAATAGGCCTTAACTTGGTTATCAAAGTAAAAGTGTTTCACTGATTTAATTGTCGAAACTGGTTTTCAATGTTCCTTTTGCAATATTTTTGAGAGAGAAATACAAAAAATAGACAATAGTCTCTTAGGTGGTGTTTGAATTAGGGATTAGGGAGTCAATGTGAAGGAGAGTGGATGAATGAATATGAGTAGAGATGTCAAAAAAATTTGTACCTATATGTATCTGTAGATAAAATCTGTAACGGGTAGGAAATTGATATTGTAAATAGATACCCACATACGACGGGTATTTTTTATACCTGCATGTTAACGGAGCGGGTACGGATATCATAGTATTCGTACCCACTCTAATTTAAAATTAAAAAATTAAAAAATTGGTGTTAAAAAATCTTTATTTCTTTATAAACTATCATTCAACACTATTTAAATATTTAAATGGGTTATTTGCACTTTGTTTGAAATTTATGAATGTTATGCATTGTATTTTTATTTGAATTTATGGTTAAACTATGTTGCTAAACATTAAATTTTTCTTTTGTAAATAACTGCGGTGGGTACCCGTGGATATTCGTAGATATTTAAAAAATATGTGGGTACCCGCATAATGAATACTCGCACATATATGGATACGGGTATTGGACGAATATTTTTCCATCGAATAGGGTACGGGAGAACTACTACTCATACCCTACCCGCCCCATTGACATCCCTAAGAGTTTGTTCACTTGAACAGACGGTAAGGATGCAATGATTTGCAAAGATGGATATAAAAAAATGTCATGATGTCATGTTCACATTACATGATTTCAAAGGAAAAGCTACAACGAATTTGCAAATTAATTCTGAAATCTCATTCACTCTATTTTACAAAGATTTGAAATGATTTATAAGCATTTTACTTTTATACCCTTCTTATATTTTATATTTATATATAATAAATTAATAATAATAAATAATATATATAATACTTAATAATATATTAATTATTAAAAATTTATATTATGATTAATAATATATTTACTGATATATATATAATATTATTAATATCTATAAATATGTATAATAATTGACAATAATTAAAATATTTTAAAAAATGAATAATATATA
>Ga0209589_1013058_pt1 | contig 11014 bp, 4 predicted proteins | sample CowpeawhiteBW_FD_187525 | JGI IMG/M metagenome (GOLD analysis project Ga0209589, IMG submission 187525) | Root nodule microbial communities of legume samples collected from California USA - Cow pea white BW (SPAdes) (version 2) | ecosystem: Host-associated > Plants > Roots > Nodule | place: USA...
TGGAATATATATATATATATATATATCACGTAAGTGTATATTGGTTTGGGGTTTTACGTAGTTCTCTTTGGGGAAGTAATGAGGTGGTGTCAAATGAGATGAAAATTCAATTATTAAGCATGATTCTGATGTACTTGTGCCACTACGTTGTGTTGATAATGATTGGTTGATGTTTTGGTATGAATTTGACGAAGTGGGTGCGTGAACAGACGCGAAACCCTGCAAGTCTCGCCCAAGCGGGTCCATCTCGCCTAAGCGAGAGTTGCAGAGTTCCACGTAGAGTTCTGATTCATGGTTCTCGCCTAGGCGACCTAGGAGGGGTTTGAGCGACATGGTCTCTCGCTCAGGCGAGAGGCACTCGCCTAAGCGAGTTCGCGAGGAGAACTTGGAGGTTTGAGCGCAATTTCTCGCCCAGGCGAGAGGCTTTGGAGTTTTGAGTGATTGACCCTCTCGCCTAGGCGAGAGTGGTTCGCCTAAGCAAGTTCTCGAAGTGTGTTCATGTTGGTTTTGTCGTTTTCTCGTCTAGGCGAGGTTTGTTTGTTGTTGGGCGAAAGTGTGACTTGTCCAGGCGAGGGGATCTCGCCTAGGCGAGATAACGTGTTGTGGTCATTGTTATAAGCTCGCTCAGGCGAGGTGAGCTAGCCTAAGTGAGGCTAGAGGCTTAGCTTGGGCGAGTGTCCCTGGCTTAAGCGAGTTGATGTGAGTTGCTATGTTTTACATGTGCTTGTGAGTGCGTTTTGGTTGTTTATACCAAGTTTAGATTGTATATGCATGTGGTGTGATGACTGGGCTTGAAGGACTAAGTTCATTAGGGGTCTGGGATGTGCTCGGTGGTTGGACATATGATGGGCATGGAACTGGTTGAGTTCCCGTCGGCTACTATTGGGCGAGGAGTCCTTAGTATGGTGATTGCATGTGTCGGGCGCACGATGGGCAAGGAACTGTGAGGTTTCCGACTACTATTGGGCGAGGAGTCCATAGTATGGTGATTGCGTGCGTGCCAGGGACCAAGTATGAGACTTGGATGTTTATACTACAGGCGAGGAGTCTGTAGGGCAGGACTATGGGCGAGATAGGCTCATAGGGTTGGACCACGAATGAGTTAGTTTCGTGGGAGTACAGGGAAGTCCCAAGACCTAGTTCATGCATATGACTCATGAAGGACTCTGAGGTCATGGTTTGGGTAATTTGGAAATTATGAAGTTAATTATGTTATTTTGGGTTGGGAAATATACTTATAAGCATGTTTATTTCACATACATCTGTTTATATTTTATTGTGCATAGCTCACCCTATCTGTGTGTGTGTGACGATGATCGGATATCTTGTTATCCGGGAGCAGATGATGTAACAAGTGGGCCAGGAGATGCATAAACTCGGAGTGAGGGCTAGCGGGAGATATTTTGTATATATATATATAGTATAGGTTGATGATTTTGTTTTGAAAACCTCATGTAAATTTGGCGGGAGCCATTGCTTTTAATTCCATTTCATGAAATTTTGGATTCTTGGTTTACGACTTTATATCTATTAAAGTTTTAAATTTCCCGTGTTTTTGGGAAATAGTTTATATTAAATGTGAACTTTATTTTAATCCCGTTTTTATTTATTTATTATCAAGTAATATTCCTTAGGGATGTTACATGATGCAAGCGACCAAACAAACACCAAAAGAGAAAGCAAAAAAAAACATTTTTTCATTTTTTTTTGAAATTTTATAATCTTTTAGATTTTTATATTATGAAAACAAAAGTAAGTTATTAAAAAGCAAGTGAGCTGAAAGTCTCAAAAGTGTTTAAAAAAAATAAAATAAAGCCAAAATAACTATAATCGAGTTTTAGATGAAACTTGATAAAATACAATCAAAACAGGTTCCTTATCACGTTTTCTCCATTACATTTTTGTACATATTGGCTTGGTTTTTTGTTTTTGTATAATATTTAGCTTAATTCTTGCAGTTCTTATGGGCACCTTATTTGCAACCAATGGTGAATCACTTAATCACCATAAATGTTTCTCCAATTATTCGGGCACTTGTTCCTCTGATTTATTTTGCGATTGTGGAATTTCACCAAGTTGACCGGGTGGTCAGACAATTTGGTTGGCGACAGAGCATCCCACCAGACCCGATTAACTTAGATGTGGTTCACATAATTGATCTCCGAGGAAGGGCATATATTAATTAGAGACAATATTATCATCGATATATAACACTGAAATAATTGTCACAATTTGCTTGTCCAAGGAGACCCATTCAGCAAGAGTGGTCATCTGCGTGATAACTCACTACCGTACATGCAATGGTACATCACTTATACCATCCGATACATTTTGCCTGTTTACCAATCGTTCGATGATGAAGTGAGAATTTTATATTTTTTGTATTTCAAAATTTAATATTTGTATGATTGAATTTGAAACATGTCAATTAATTATTGTTCATGTATCAATATGACGTGCCTGAACAATATCCTAAATCGCCTTCGCAGCACCAGCAGCGTACTGATAGGCCATTTTCTGGCTTCATTTAGTCACAAAATCGGACGCTTGGTTATGGAAACTGGGACTAAAGAATGCAACATCCATCATCATCTCATCACATTCCCACATCGTATTGGTTTTTCCCACTGCCGTCTATCTTTAGCGTGGGTCCATCCCATATGTACGGTGGTGCTCCATCATAGATGTTTGGGACATCTACAATGACTCCACAATCGACATATCGGGGGCCTTCCTCTTCACAACAATATTATCGACCGGAAATGCCATTTCATAGTTTTGACGAAGTTGAAGAAACTTATGAGGAAAGTGAGTCACCCTCTCCTCCACCACAACCTGAAAGATGACCTTGATGACCCACACAACGACCAACTTCTGGCACAAGTGGCCATCGTTGATGTATTGTATAATAAAATAATGTAATTTTGGGGCCTTCATGTACTTTCATTTGAATCTATTTAAATTTTACCACTTCACATCTATGTATGCAATGCAAGAATTTTTTTATTTCATATCACTCAATAATTGATCCATGATGGTTATAAATAGCAAGCCCATGCCACTCTATCAATTGCAGAAATTCAACTCTAAAAAATTTAATTGATCTCCTTCCATCACCTTTTCTCATTCCTTCTTCATTCACAACCCATACATAGATAATTTCTCCACTGTAATGTTTGGCATCACCGAATCTCAGGATTTCACAAATTCTTACATCGCGACTTTATGAAGATGGGGTGAAGTTCATGTGTGATAGTTCTCAATTATTTCACATTCCATATAACTACAAATACAACATGCTAAAATAAAAAGTCTGTGCAACCATTCCATGCCCCTCAAACACATCTATAAACATCATCTACTTCATATGACCCACCATCACTTTCGAAGGACATACTATGTATGAGACATTTGAATTGAAGACGAATGAAGATGTTTTTCAAATGTATTAATGCAAGTCTTCTTTCCCTTTAAACAAATCATTGAGTTGTATGTGCCATTTACAAGTCAGCTAAAAAAATTCTCTCTTTTAACTCCAAACACCTTATCCTTAAACTCCATCACAACTTCACCAACAATTATTTATTATGGTGGACCTTTGAGAGGCCTTAGGATCATAGAGAGTAATTATGGTTTCGGTCTTGAGTTCAATTCGGATGGAGATGTATCAGATCACATGAGTGATGTACCACTACATGTATGGTGAGTTATCATGCAGATGACCACTCTTACTGAATACGACCAAATTTCGATCACAGTCGACTAAGTTAAATACGACCAAATTTTGTTTAGGACTGACTCGACCGAATACATCTAAATTTAGGCCAGTGGCGCCTCGACAAAATTTCGGCCGGTGCCAACTTCAATAAAATTTCGACAAAATTTTTGTCATGGTTGACTCGACTTAATTCGACCAAATTTCGATCAGAGCCAAGTAGGTTGAATATGACCAAATTTTGGTCGAGGTTAACTCGTTCAAATATAGCGAAATTTTGTCTAGGGTTGACTCAGCCCAATGTTGTCAAATTTGGGTTGAGGTCAACTCGGTTGAATACAACCAAATTTGGTTTAGGCCTTATACGGCCGAATATAATCAAATTTTGATCGGGGCTGATTAGACTGAATTTGGCCGAATGCAGCCAAATTTTGTTCAAGGCCGACTTCGCCTAATAGGGCCAAAATTGGGTCGTGCCAACTCGGCCAAATTTGGACTAGTCCGTCTCGACCTTCAGCCTAACCCAACTAAAAATTTTGATTGAAAATTTGGACCGGATTTTTTGGATTATCTATATTTGAAAATCTAGATTTAGATATTCAATCCATAAAATATATATAAAATGTAGATCAAATTGAAATTCAAATCCAATAAAATAGATTTTTAATGGATTGAATTTTGAATAAAAGGGATCTTAAATTGATTGGATTAGAGCATAAGTAAATCAGATCAAATAAAATTAGATTTTTTGTTCACTCGTACTTATTAATTATTTAGGAATACCACATAAACAAATGGTAAGTTAGTGAAAATTGAGAATACTACATAAATCAATATCATCATCAGTCTAGAAACTAACACTTTAAGCATACAACCATAACCACTCTAATGACAAGTTCAATATCCCATCCATTTACTACTCTAAATTTTTATTAGCTTCTCCTACCCTAAGTAGTTTTTCCGAAAGCTAAAACTCCACGTGTTAATAGATTGAGTTACTCCTAACTAAAATCTTAGTACAAAGTATCCAAATAAGACTAATTCAGTAAATGTAAATTAAGCTGAGAAGATCCCTTCTCGACTATTTATACTCAGATTGATAACTAAAACCACAATAAAAAAAAATAATAATGATTTTATAAAATAAATAAAAACTTATTCTGTTCTGAAATTTGATCCATTCAAAAAGTTTCTTAGTTCCTCAATTACAATGTGGTACAATTAAAAACTGAGAGATAAAATTGGTGAAAGCACAAGAGATAAGACGAGGGGATGTGCATCCATTATTTCGTTTTTCTTCTTTTGTTACTTTTTCCTTTTTTTTTTCTTTTTATTTTAAAAATGCACGTCACATTATCTATTAACATTAAGATAAATTATGACAATACTGAATTTTATAAGTTTATCTACGGATTCTAATAAAATCTACTGTTTGAGTAAGATGATATTTGATTGAGGGAATGATTTGACACAAAATCTCAAAGTTTGAAGGGGTTGTAATAAATAATTTTCATTAAAAATGTTTGACCTAACTTATTCTTAAATTATAACTGTGAAAACAGGTAATCCGGTTTGGCTTGGCTTGACTTATTATGGACTGACTACTTAATAAGTCAATCCAATTCGGCATGTTTAAAAAAATTTAAATTATAATTATGATTAAAATATAAATAAACTTCAATAGAATCTAAATACAATGCAAAATGATATTAAATTCCAAATAAAAACCAAAATCACAAAAAGACAAATTATTAATGTGTTGGCTAAAGAAAAACTATCTAACCGATTCAAATACAAAGTCCAATATAATAAAAAAATACTTGTACGATCCTTTATTTGCGGGTTGGTGAGTCAACAGGTTTAACTCGGATGAGTCGGATTCTAAATAGACCGAATAAAAAATTAACCAGTACTGAAATTTATAAAAGAATTTCAATCCGATCAAACTCAAAACTATGATGAACTAAACTAACTCATGAGTTTCAACTCATTTTAATAGATTTATATAGTTTAAGAGAGAAATGATTGTAGCTTATGATAAGGACGAACTCGCATAAAGCGAATTATGATCATGGGATGAAAATTTGCCTTTTGACTCTTACGTATGCTTGACCGAACGTAATTAAAAGCGAGGGATGGACTCACTTTTTAGTTGGCGAACAAGTGAGACCTAAAACCTTCATGATGCGATAAAGTCTCATTGCTGAACTCTTGAAACATTGACTTTAGGCCAACAAGATCAAATATAAAACGAAATTGCAATAATTTTAAAATATTGAAAAAAATAATTGTATTATTTTATTCTTATTACAAAAGATTCATAGCTAGAATAGAATCGATCAAGTTAATTTTTCAATAATTTTTACCTTAAGAGACTAATATATTCCTTAATCTACAACTGCTTTACTATAAATAAAAAATAATCCAAAAACTACAATTTTATCATTTATAATTAATAAATGAATAATTAATAGTTAAAAGTATAATAGCTAACAATATTTTGTGGTATTAATTAGGTTAACTACGTTACTTTGTTTAATACATATAATACCGTGGTGCCAGTAAAATAAAATTGTATTTTTTAAAGTAAATAAGATATCATAAAAATTGATTATAAATTGTTAAATTTGTGGCGTGTACGTTTGTTTCGTTTGGGTTACCTTTTTCAGAGAAAGCGTCCAAAATGTTGCGTCACCCTTTTTTAATTAATTTTGTCGACATACTTTATTTTATTTCTGTTTGTAAACTCCAAAAATGATGTTGCATTTAGTGGGAGAGAAATTATTCAAACTCTGACATAACTTGTTGCATAAGAAAAATTGCATTTGAATTCAACGTCATCGTTTCATCACATTCCGTTTTGTGGTGGCAACGAACATGGATTCGGATCGATTCACCACTTGCCCCTTCTGCGATTCATGTCTACCCTTATCTCAACTCACTGGGTATGTCTCTGTTCTGTGTATAATAATACACATTCACGTTCCTTCATTTCCTTTTGTTCGCCATTTGAATATGATTCTGCAAAAGCAGGCACGCCAATTTTCATTTTTGGGAACTCCAGCATGATTTTGACTTGCCTGCAATAATTCAACGCTCTCCCAATGCCAATTCACCCCCTCAATCTCTTCCGGTAAAACCTCCTTTGTTGCTCTTTTTAAGAGGTTTTCTTTGTGAGTGATTTAGAATGTAAATGTTTCAGCTGGGCTTAATTTTGATTTGTTGAATCTGAGCACTAGCTGTTTTCTATGCAACAATCTCTGTTGAGGAAAATATCAATGGTCCTCTCCGTTTTAGAATAGATGTGGGGTGGTGGGAGAAAATAGAGATAGGAAGAAAAAAGAAGAGGTAGATAGAGAAAGTGGTGCTAATAAGAGTAAATGAGGTAGAATGAGATCGAAGAGAATTTTTTTTTTCACTCCTTTCGCTACACTACGAGTTTTTTACTCGTAAATAATGTATGGTCTAGAGTAGAGGAGTTTTTCTGCTTGTTCAGATGAGACATGTATAAGCTATTCAATATGCTCTGTACATTATCTTATGTCATGTTTTGCAGAGAGAGCAAGCAACCACTGTTTCACTGTCTGGAGCAAAGTATTCGTGTGGTGGTGAGACTAGTAGCGATAACGGGGAGTGCAAAGTGAATGACAAAATCTCGTGCTTGATTGTTTCTCAGACAAGGAGTGAATTTCACAAAGTTGAAGCGGGTTTGATGACATTGTTGAAAAATTGTTTAGAGTCTGAAATTGGAAATTCAATTAGCATTTTGTCGGGTTATTTTGATCATTTCCAGTGCCTTGAATCTGAGGATGCCGGATGGGGTTGTGGGTGGCGTAACATTCAAATGCTTAGTTCTCACTTGCTAGTGCAAAGACCTGAAGCAAGGAAAGCCTTGTTTGGTGGTTCGGGATTTGTTCCTGATATCTTGTCGCTGCAAAGGTGGCTCGAGATTGCTTGGGAGAAGGGTTTTGATCCGCTTGGATCAGCTCAGTTCAATCATGTTATTTTTGGTTCTAAAAAATGGATAGGAACTACTGAGTGTGCAGCTCTATTGCGTTCCTTTGGTCTTAGGGCAAGAGTAGTGGATTTTGGTCCTAAGGGATCCCAATCCATTCCAGGTTCTAGCGCTGACAATGCCAGGAATGAAACAAGTGTTCATTTGGTAAAAAAGAAAGATAGAGAGGGCAGGGGTTATCAAGTTCTCATGGATTTTGTGTGGAATTACTTTTTGGATGAAATCTCAATCCAATTTGGCCAGAAACATGTTGTGATCAGTGAGAAAACGTGAGTGAGGGCGCATGTTAGATACAATTTTTAAACCACACAAATAATTTTGTTTTCGTAATTGATTTTGGAATGCTTTCTTGGATAGGCCTTTATACTTTCAACATGACGGTCACTCAAGAACGATCGTTGGAATTCAAGTCAACCATCAACAAAAAAGACATCTGCAATATAATCTCCTAATTTTGGACCCTGCTCAGGTAATTTATTTTCATTGCTAGCTTCATACTTTGTTATTAATATCTATATTCTTAATTGGCATATAGATTTTTTGGGTTAATTTGCATTATAAATGCCTTTCTGCCTCTATCGTTCTCAAGAAATTAAAGGGAAAAAGTATAGGCTATAATGTAATTAGAGCGACAATTCAAAATTCATGCTAGATACAAAAGGAAGCCGGAGTTCTTATTTTCATTCTTTTTGTCATGGAAAATAAGTGGATAAGGAAGTCAAGAATAATAGAGAAAATCCAAGGCAGAGAAAGTTGTGAAATGCAAATATATTTCTTGAATTCAGTTTATTTTCTTATATTGTGTAAAGTCAGTTAGAATAGAAAAATAATAGAAGAACTTGCTCCCTAACACCTTCATTCTTTGGCTTCTTCTCTTAATATGTTTATTATTACTATTACTGAATGCAACTAAACTGAAGATAAAAAAAAACTAAACTTTTCTAGAGTTTTTCCCTTCATTGGTACTGTTTCATTGTCAAGTATTCCCCAACTTATTGAAAGAAAATGGTACATTTTTTATTGACGCTAGGGCCAAATTACATAGCAAAGTATATCAGCATTATTAGGACATGCATATGATAATCCTGACATTTATCTATGCTTTGTCTGGTTGTATTATCTCCAACAATATGAGCTGTGTAAGACAAGTCATTTATTTTTTAACTTGTTGGAAGTATTTTGTTTTATTCTGTCAAGAGCAAGCTGTTACGATAGCCTACATTAATTGTAAATTTTTTATTTATTGCGTTTTAATTAGTTGAGATTTTGTTTTAATATTAGGAAGATTGTAATAAGAATAAAATCCCTTAGTTATAGGGATTTATTCTTTCTAAGTATATGGTCTGTTGCATATGTATATGTTTAAATAGGTCAATTGACCTAATAATCATCAATAAGGAATAAAACAATTATTCCCTTCTGTTTACAAGATGGTATCAGAGCTCCTGATCCTAGGAGTCTCTGACCGTATCCCAAAACAGTGAATCGCAGTTGTCACTGCTGCGCAGTCTTTACCCATTCTGTTTCACCGCTGCCTCTGTTTTTTCTTTTTTTTTCCCACTGCAGCCTTCAACGCTGTTTTTATTTATTACTGCAGCCCATTGCTGCATCTTCAAGCAGTCTTCATCACTCTGCGATTGTCTTCCTGCAGCCTTCATTGCTGCACTTTATTTTTCCCATTCCTTTATTCTTGCTGCTATGGCTGAGGCAGTGAATTCTATCCCTGATTCAGGTGACAAATTCGTCCCTAATAATGGAGAATTGCAGAATATTCACTCTGCATACAGATTCAACGGAAAGAACTATCTTAAGTGGTCCCAACTTACACGAACCATATTAAAAGGCAAAGGCAAGGGCAGTCATCTTACAGAAAATCCTCCTAGTGAAACAGAAACCAGATTCAGATCATGGGAAGAAGAAGATTCAATGATTATGGCGTGGCTTTGGAATTCTATGATACCTGAGATTAGTGACACGTGTATGTTTCTAAACTCAGCCAAAGAGATTTGGGAGGCAGTCGAACAAACCTACTCAAAGGCTAAGGATGCTGCCCAAATATATGAAGTGAAGGTAAAAACTGTGGGAGCTAAACAAGGCAATAAATCTGTCACAGAATATGCTAATCAGCTCAAGTCCTTGTGGATGGAATTGGATCATTATCGTGTGATAAAAGCAAAGTGTTCAGAGGATTCAGTTCTACTCAATGAGTATATTGAGCAAGACCGTGTATATGATTTCCTGGTGGGCCTAAATCCTGAATATGATCAGGTTCGGATTCAAATTCTAGGCAAAGAAAGAGTTCCAAGTCTGAATGAAGTCATAGCCATTATCCGAAGTGAGGAAAGTAGAAGAAATCTGATGTTGGAAATTCCTACTGCTGAGAGTACCGCAATGAAGGTAGAAGATGGAGCGGCAATGGTGGTTAACCAAAAGAAGAATATTTTTCCAGCAGGGGAAAAGAAACAAGAAGAAGTGTGGTGTTCTTATTGCAAGAAACCACGTCACACAAAGGAGAAGTGTTGGAAACTACATGGGAAACCACCAAACCGAGAATGGGGCAGCCAAAGATTTCATACCCAAAAGAGGGGAGGCCAAGGACAAGTAAATTCTGTAATCGGACAGAATGAAGAGATGGGGCAACTGAATCACGAAGAAATAGAAAGAGTAAGATCCTTTCTAAGTAAGATGGACAAGTCTACAGGTATGTGTACCTTGATACATTCTGGTAAGATTCCATATTCTCTTGGCTTTAATGTTTCAGATACAAACTTTTCACACTCGTGGATATTAGATTCAGGAGCCACAGACCATATGACACCTCTACCTATATATTTTTCCACCTACTCACCCTGTCCTAGCAATAAAAAAATTTCTACAGCTGATGGAACGCTTATAACTGCAGCTGGACAGGGAGAGATCCACATAAACCCATCCCTCACGTTAAAAAATGTCCTTCATGTTCCTAAATTATCCACTAACCTCATTTCTATTCAAAAACTTACAAAGGATCTCTGTTGTACTGCTATATTTGACAGCAATATGTGTATTTTACAGGACAGGAACTCGGGGAGGACGATTGGACGTGCTAAAGAATGGAATGGTCTCTATTACATAGAAAATCCCAATTTGTCTACCAAAAGTCACTCTCTTGTTACAGAATCTGCCATGACCGATAAAGAAAAAATTCATCTTCACCATTGTCGGATGGGGCATCCTTCATTTCAAATTGTAAAAACTATCTTTCCCTCTTTATTTAAAAACATAGATATAGGGAGTATGTGTTG
>Ga0209589_1013059_pt1:0-7500 | contig 11014 bp, 6 predicted proteins | sample CowpeawhiteBW_FD_187525 | JGI IMG/M metagenome (GOLD analysis project Ga0209589, IMG submission 187525) | Root nodule microbial communities of legume samples collected from California USA - Cow pea white BW (SPAdes) (version 2) | ecosystem: Host-associated > Plants > Roots > Nodule...
AGATTATTGTTAAATTAATTATTGTTGTTGATTTACAAATCAATCAATGTAAAGACTCAATTCATTTGTTGGCATCCTCACTTTTAATCAAAGTATAGTCTCAATTAAAAGTGAGAATTGTTAGATTGTCCATAGTAAATTCAATCAAAGTACAGTCTCAATTAATTTTACTATGCCTAATCATGTCTATTCCTTTGTTTCTTCACCAAATAGAAAACTTAATTAATCAAAGTAAAGTCTTGACTAATTTTAGTTAAAGTAATTACCTCTAATCAAAGTAAAGTCTCAATTATTGGAAAAAACTTATTTAATCAAATGAAAGTTTCTAAATAAAATCAAAGTAAAGTCTCAATTTAATTTAAAAACCTTTTAACTCATATGATTAGCATGCATGCAGATTAAAATCATTATTTTCTATTCGATTAAGAAGCAAAGGACATAGATAAACAAAAACCACAACAATAATCAAAATAACAAACACATAAATTCATCTAACCTCAGAATCCAGTTAAGAAATTACAGTGGAATCAACCCTTAAAGCTTAGCCCTCCATGGCTTTGATGGAATACATGATAATATACGATGAAGGAAAGAAAATAAAAGAAAAGAGAGAATGAAAGATGTGATGGATGATTGTGTCTGTCAAAACCAGAGAGTTCTAAGTGTCTAAGTTGTCTGTTGTTTCTGCTCCCTTAAGTCTCTTTATATAGGCTTCAACTGGACTTTGAGCTTTATCTGTCAGTTGCTAAAATTTTTTATTTTTATTTAATTAATTAGCAACTTAATTCCTGTCCAATTTCCAATTCTGCCCCTCTTATTTAACCATTTTTGCAGTTGACCAATGTTGACCAGTTGACCAGTTTACTGTCCAATAGTAGGCTGACACGTGGCGGAGTGTTCTCTCTCTAGAATTAGGGTTTGCTCTCACACTCTTCTCCCTCCCTTGGCAACTGCGCTGCTGACGACTGCTGATGTGCAGATTCCGGCGAGTGATGAACCCCGGCGCAGTGCAAATGCGTGGTGGCGGAGCAGTGCTGCTGTAATGGCTGTTATGGTGCACGAAGTGTTGTAGATGCAGTGGTTCTTCTTCTCCGATCTGGTGCGCGGAGGTGATGTTGCTCGCGAGATTGCAGGAACGGTGGTTGCGCGAAAATCTGGTGTTGCAGTGATGGTGTTTTGCGGTGGTGATGGTGGCTATGGCTCGTTCTCGCTCACGGCTGCGCGGAGAAGATGATGGTTGCCATGAAGGTCCACTGCCATGGAGTTCGAAGGTTCGATACTGTGTTTTTCGGAAAGTGGCGGAGTTGCGGTGGTTGCCGGTGTTGCAGGTGCGGTGAGAAAATGGAGGTGCTGCTCACGACGCTGCTGTTTTCCAGCAAGATGGTGGAGAAGATTGAAGATGGTGGCACTACTGCAGCGTGAACGAAGAGGTGCGGTGGTGTTGATGGTGGCAACCATGAATGGCTGTGAATGATGGCCAGCGGTGATCGGAAAGTTTGCTACCGGCAATGGTGGGTCATGGTAGCGGCTAAGGTTTGAGGAAAATTAGGGTTTCTGTTTTGGGATGAAGATGACGTGGCATCCTTCCATTGGACAGCTTGTTAGTGCAAGGATTGTTGCCACGTGGCTTGTTCTGGTTGGCCAATTTTAAAAGTTGAGGATTGCCACATGGCATGATCTGGTTGAGTGAAGTTTAAGTGGTAGGAGGGGTGCAACTTAGTGAAAACTGGGGGTGCAGAACAGGTTTTTGGTGGTCCACTTTAGAAGGAGTGTGCAAATAAAATCTGGGGGTGCATTTAGCTCCTGATTTATTCTTTTCCAGAATTTCCTGATTTTGGACTTATTTTGTAACTTTGAATATTTCAAATCCACACTATTAATGACCAAAAATAAATTCCAACTGCATTAACAAACGTTAGAATATCCAATAATATTTTATGCAACTAAAATCAATTTTTACGCCATTTTTACCAAACTTATTCAATAAATCCAATAATCACAAATCCTAATTAAATCAATCTTTAAGCATGAAAAATTCAATTAAATCCCCAAATTTAAATATTAAATGAGGGCAAAAATTTGAACTCATCAGTCACCTCGACCATTTCCACTTAAAGAACATTGGACTCTTAACTAGAACCTACCGACCTTGGGGTTAATATACCAGTGAGCCAAGAAAGAAGACACTTCACCCTACATGTCCACATGAGTCAAGGAGGAGGACGCCCAACCTACACTTCAGTATAATGGTTGGACGAGGCCTCCTAGGTAAATACTTGGGACACCTCGACCAATGCACATTGAAGAGCCAATGACGAGTACACCTCGACTTGTACCAAGAAGCCAGGGACACATATGTCAATATTGCGGTGTGGATGCACCTAGGCAAAAGGACAAATCATAGAATGATTAAAGACACATGGGCACATTAAAGAAACCCTAATACCTGTTAATCCGACAAACCCTAGGCCCAACAAGAAGGGTCCATCCAGGTAGTATAAATAACATTGTTCATGAGGAAACTAACTTTAGCGTCGAAGTTCCTTTTGTAGGCTCTCTCATAGAGGTCACCCCATCCTCATTGGAAGTGAACATCTCGATAGGAGTAGTGAAGAAAGCTTGTGATCAAGAGTATAAGAAGAAGGGTCAACTGAAGAGCATGAAGGGAAATATACACTGGAACTACCTGATACCTCTCGACCTAAGTAGAAGATGAATGTACCTCTGGGTATATTTTGGCCCCAGCAGGAACATATACTATTTATATTAAAAAAATTTACACTTAATTAATTTTAATTGATTCATCGTTGTGCTAAAACCTGTTGTATTGCATTTCAAATCTGCCGGTGTGTAGCCAAGGATGTTTTATTTCTTAGCAGTCAAGCATTCACTCAAAAGCGTTATTACAGTGCTTGAGTTTTAAAGAATTTAATTATAGTGACAATGTAAAGTGAAAACAAGTTGGTATTTAAGATTCTATTAGATAGCTAAATATACATGCATAACTTTTAAAAAGACAAATGAAAAGGTTAGCAAAATAGCTTCAATAAGTGCATGCTAATGGTTATAAGATCTGAATGGCTTCCATCTGAAATGTCTCATGTGTGAATCCTGTTCTTTTGCTTGTTATCTAATGTACACCCCTTTATAATATCTGAATTGTTTATTGAGTTATAATGAGTTTACCCGTCAATACTGCGCAACTGGTATCAATTCGATAGATTGTAGCAATATTAGTTGGAACCCAAAGTCAAGTCCTCGGGTTTGATCATGAATACCAGGCGGAAGTTCCTTCCATAAAAGAACACAATGATGGTGTAGTTAATATAACTGTGCAGTTAAAAATGATCTCCTTATTTATGTTAGGGCAAAACTTAGATAGAAAAATTTATAGAGAACAAAGAGATGGGAAATATTGTCATTTTACTATGAAAAATTTTCCAAGTCGATTGAATAGTGTAGATGTTTAGACGGCAGGAAAAGGAAATGAAAGGACCAGAGACAAACTTTTTTTTTCTTGAGGAAATCATACTATTTATCTGTTACTTTTGTGCTAATTTTGGATCAGTGATATTATTTAGACCTTTATTTCTTTCTGTCCTCATCTTGTATAACCAGGTTTGCAAGTCCTAATTGAAGAGAAGTTCTAAAATATGTCTAGAGAAACGAAGAGGGACAGAAATACAATGCAGAGAATAATAATAATTCCTACTGCCAGAAAGAGAAACACACTAGAGATTCTACATGCCAAAACGAATTGAATGGTTAATTCTGATAATGATGATGCAAATAGTTATGACTGAAAATCAGATTACCTGTGTGGTTGGTGGCAATCAACTAGAGAGAAGCATGCATAAATTGAGAAGAAGACCAAGATCAAGTCATACAGATCTTTTAGGTCTCTTCACCAAACTGCTAAAACATTCAGATCTTACAGGTATGGTAGTCAAAATCGAGATTTTACTCAGATCGAAAAGGAAAATATAAATCGTAAATAGGAAGATCGTAACATAGATAGTAATATCTTACAAATTTTATTGTCACTCCAAATTCATAAAATATTTTTTAGATTTTTAAGGAGCAGATTTTTTAATCCTAATAAAATATTTTTTAATCTTTAAAGAGCAGATTTTTTTAATCTGATAAAATATTTTCTTAATTTTTAAAGAGCAGATTTTTTAATCTTAATAAAATATTTTTTAGATTTTTAAGGAGCAGATTTTTTAATCCTAATAAAATATTTTTTTAATCTTTAAAAAACAGATTTTTTAATCTGATAAAATATTTTCTTAATTTTTAAGGATCAGATTTTTTAATCTTATTAAAATATTTTCTAGATTTTTAAGTAACAGATTTTTTATTCCAAATAAAATATCTTTATAATCTTTAAAGAACAGATTTTTTAATCTGATAAAATATTTTCTTAATTTTTAAGTATCAGACTTTTTAATTTTAATAAAATATTTTTTAGATTTTTAAGGAGCATATTTTTTAATCCTAATAAAATATTTTTTTAATAAGAGCAAATTTTTTAATCTGATACAATATTTTCTTGATTTTTAAAAAGCAGATTTTTTAATTTTAATAAAATATTCTCTAAATCTTTTTGAACTGCCGCCCCTGCCGCCCCTGCAAAGCTTAGTGTTGCCGTTGCTGCCCCTACAAAGCTTATTGTTGCCGCTGCCGCTGCGAAGTCCACTGTTGCTGCTGTCGCTGTGATGCTGCAGAGTTGGTGTCGTTGCCGCGATGCGAAACTCATGCCATTGTCACTGTGATGCGAAGCTTATGCCGTTGTCGCATCGTCGCAATCGCCGCTCCCAGCCGAGTTGCGATTTACAATGACGATCCAATACGATCCTTAAAGATCGCGTATTTTAAGTGAAGCGGGACCGGAGGGAGAGGGGGCAGAAGATCGTTAACACCTACGATCTTACGTTTTGGGTCGCAATTTTGACAACCATGCTTGCAGGTCATTCAGATCAACCTTTTGAGACCGACCACATTTTTGTGAACTCTCCGTCATCATGCATTCCAGATGTTAACAAGAAAGCCAAGCCCGTAATAAACTTGACAGCAGGATGTGACTTTAATTTCTTCTACAGGGGAGTGCAGAATTGAAAATCTGAAAGAAGACAGTTTGTCATGACAAAGACATTCCCTATCTTTATTTTATTTTTTCATGTGAGGTGTTTTAGAAATGATACATTAATGGTAAATGCAGTCAATTATATTATAATTTTAAGAGTCACGTTAAAAGTATTTATTGTTAAAAGTATTAGTTAAAAGTATACATTAATGGTAAATGCTTGTAAACTTTTCTTAACATTATAGTTAAGATATTTTTATTGTTAAAAGTATTAGTTAGGCTATGAATTATATTTTTATTGTTTAAGAGTCATATTTTTATTCTTAATATTATTTTCACGAGTATCGCATCTCAAATGATATCTTATTTATTTATTTATTTTTGTTAAATTAGGCTATGAATTACTTATTAATTTTAGATATATTTCCAATTTTTTAATATATGTTAAAATTTGATTTCTTTTGTTAAAAGAATTTCCAGGTAAAGTTCAAGTAACTAAAACTTAGTCAGAATTGATTAGAGGTATTCTTGACTAAAAGATTGAAGAAATGATCTTGTTTATGGATTTATAAAAGTTCAATTAATTGATTTGAATTTAAAATTCAAAACAATATAATTAGATACAGACCTAATTTATTACTCAATGTACAATTTCGTGCAAGTGATTTTAAAAAGATTATAAAATAAATAAAAATATAATTAATTTTAGAACTAATAAAAAATTAAAATTAAAAATAAATAAAAAATGAAATATTCTTTTAATTAAAAATAAATGTTTAGTATTTAGTTTTATAAAAATAAGAAAATTTGAAAAAATAAATATATCAGATAAATTTAGAAGTTGTTGAAATGTTTTTAAAAATATAAAGAAAATAAAATAATATTAATATTTTAAAAATATAAGTGTGATTTATTAAAAATATAAAATATAAAATATAAAATCTAAAATCTAGGTAGTGTTAATGTAGCTACCTACAAATGCACGTATTTTCTAGAAACAATAGAATATATTTATTATATAATTTAAATTTATTAAAATATAATTAAAATTAAATATAAATATATTATTTTGTAAAATTAAATATAAATATATTATTTTTGTAAAATTTAATAGTAATAGTTTTTTATTTTTATTGTGAAAATTTAAATAAATTATTTATGCATTTTTCAATAAAATGTATTTTATTATATAATTATAAATATTTTTTTAAACACTAATTATAAATAAATTAAAGCTGCTTTGAATATTTTATAAATAATTAAAATATATAAAATTATATAAAAACATTATGTTGACTTTTCCATAAAATAATTATATGGTAAATTATTTATGAGTCCATATTTGTGTATTAAATAATAAAATTTAAATTAAAGTTATTGTAAAATAATAAATTTTATACATTATAAAAATTATTTTTTACACATTGACCTAATAAAAATTATTAAAAAATAATACATTAAAATTTTATACATTATAAATATTATGTTTTAAAAATTTGTCAATGTTTAAAAAAAATGTTGAACTACAGCATACATTAAAATTTAATGAAGGAATTATAACTATAGTAGAGATATGTTGTAAGACTCTAGAAAATGACGTTGTAAGAGTGATAGTGGTTTAAAAATAGTGAAACTCGATTATTTTAATATTAAAAGGTTTTAGTATAAATAGAATTGTTATAAACGAGTTTCATTATTTTAAAACACACCATCTCTCTAGAACCACTTTTCTAGAGTTCTCTAACTTCTCTCTAGAGGTTTTGTCTCTCTGGTCGTCTGATTGAAGAACTGAGACCGTAAGATTGATCCTCTCAGTGAGCTCTTCAAATTAGACCGATCAGTTTCTTTGTTCGTGTAAGTTGAGTTTCCGCTCTCTTTTTAGCCTTTTTCTGTTTTTTGTTGCATGCAAGCCCTCTTTCGCTTGCATGCGACGTTTTAATCATCAGTATGAGTCTCTGCTGATCAGTGATCATAACGGTATGTCCTGGTCGTTCTTGTGACGTTTCTATGTGTAGATAGAGCATCCTGTGGAGTTAGCGGTGTTGACGTTTTAAGGCGTTGACGTTTATAAAGCTGTCTAAACAGGATAACAGGTAAGGGAAGCTGACTTTTCACCCAAATTTCGTATGAAATGTGTTAATGAGTGATTGAATTGCTTGATTGTGTGTTCAATTCGTGTTTGAAACTGCCTGTGTGAAATTGGGTGTTGGATGATTCTGAGCGAGCCTGCATGTGAAGAACAAATGAGATTTCCTGGTAGTTTCGCCCAAGCGAGCAGCTCTCGCCTGAGCGAAAATAGCAGAAGATCACCTCTGTCACTGCGCGAAATCTCGCCTAGGCGAGCTAGAGTCACCTGAGCGAGATAACTTCTCGTCTAGGCGAGCCAGTTTAGCCTGAGTGAGAGTTCGCCCAGG
>Ga0209589_1013069_pt1 | contig 11010 bp, 5 predicted proteins | sample CowpeawhiteBW_FD_187525 | JGI IMG/M metagenome (GOLD analysis project Ga0209589, IMG submission 187525) | Root nodule microbial communities of legume samples collected from California USA - Cow pea white BW (SPAdes) (version 2) | ecosystem: Host-associated > Plants > Roots > Nodule | place: USA...
TATAACATATATACATACACACACACCAAAGGAATTTCATCCTTTGATTCCATATCACATGTCCACCACCAAGTCATCCATATATATATATATATATATATATATATGGTTTAACTATTAGCTCACTCTATCTGCTTGTGTTTGGCGATGATCGTGTACGCGGTACACGAGAGCAAATGATGTTGCAGGTGGATCTGGTGAGGCATAGAGTCAGAGCGTGGGCTATATGGAAGAAAAGATTTATTAGAGTTTTTAAGTTTATGGTTTTTAAACGAATTGTAAACTTTTATATTATTAGACTTTGGTATTGTAATTGAGTTTTATAAGTATGGATATTTTAATAAATTCTGAGGTAATAAAGATTTTAATTTCTTGCGTTTTTGGGAAATGATGTTTCAATAAATGACGCTTATTTATTATTTCTTTATTTTATTATTTAAATTCGTAATATCCGGTCGGGTTGTTCACGCATCGATCGCTTGTAGCAAGTAATAAATATTGTTTTCTCCATAGGGACTTGTGCAACATATGACAACTCTCACAATTAACGACTCATTAGACAATAGAGTTCACAAAAACATTAATAAACTATTTTTGGTATTTTATCAAAGAATTGGTGTGTAACAGAATTTTAACATAGAATATTTACAATTGTCAAGACTAGATTTCATTCATTTCATTCTCATGCATACACACACATCTCAATTCCATATTTAAGTCAAAATAAACTCACAAGATTACTAAATCCTATTTCAAGAGACTTTGAGCCTATGATAACTCACCAAGTTCCAATTCCTTCAATCCTTAACAAGTGAAATCATGCATTCAATTTCAGTTCTAGGTTCGAAAGACATTTTCCAACAGCTCAAGAACCATAAATGATGCATAAGTAGCCAAACCAAAAGCAAGCATTAAGCATGGAAATCAAATAGTAACATAGAAATGGAAAAAACATATGGATTAACATCACAAAATACACAAGAGTTCAGTTCATTACATTTAATCTCAACAAATACATTTAGCTCTCCATGGTGGAGAACCTAGGTTTTACAAATTAAAGAGAGAAGGAAGAAATGGAAACCAAAGACAAGATGTAAGCCTCTCCCAAGGCTCTTGGCAGCTTCTCCATGCTCCAATTGTGCCTCCCCTTCCCATCAACACCTCCAATTCATATATCCTCTCCCTTATCAACCCCAAAAGGGAGAGAATACCATGGATGAAGATTGAAGACCTAAGGAGGAGTGTGAGAGCTTCCCAACACCCCAATCAAACTCCAAGGACCTCTCTTAGTCACTCTAGGTGAAGAATGAAGTGTGGGTGGAGAGAATTTTTTTTTTCAAACCCTCACATGAAACATGTTCAAATATCCCTTTTCGACATGCCAACGTCGTCATCGATAGGTGTCATCTCAGCACCACCAGGCGTTGTATCAGTAAGATGTGAAACAGGCAACTTTAGAGAGTCACCGCCTAGTGGCACTTCTCCTCTGCTAGGCACCGCTAGCCACCCCAGCACCAGGTTTTATGAATTGAATGGCACTCAGCCCCACTTTTCCACAACTTAGCATTGTGAGGGCTCAGCCTCACTTTCCACCGCTCAGCCTTGTGGGTGCTCAGCCTCACTTTCCATCGCTCAACCTTGTGCAATTTGATAACATTCTTTATTTGAAGCATTGGATGTGATTCTAGTGGCGCTCGATATGGGTATTTGCTTCAAAATCAATTTTTTGGTTTCCGAAACATGTTCCCTTGAGTTCTTGCTTGTTTTCCTCCACCACAAATGCTTCCTATTGACTTATTTAACACACTCAAAATAGAGATTAGAGGTAAAAAAAGCATAAAATAACTAAAACACAAAAATAATACAAAAGACACTAAACTTGAGAATATAACAAGATAAAAGTTAGGAAAGAGTTTATTTATTAATGACAATAAACACACAAAAATATGTAAAAATTTATGTTATCAACATGCCCTTGTTTATAGAAAATCAAGTGCTTCTCTAGCTTCCATTCTCGAAGTTTAGCCATGGAGGTTTCCCTTATGCATGGGTTTCCTTCCAAGCTTGGGGCAACCATCTTTGGTGATCAACAATGGAGGATTCTGCCATGGAGGTTTTCTTTTGACGTTCAGCTTCAAATCCGCATCTTCATGTTTCCTTGCAGTGTAGGTTTCTTAAAATGTGGCTCAATGCCAATAGCGCTGCTCAGCCACAAGTTTGAAATTTACTTTTCTCAGTTCATCTTTCTAGCTTGAGCTACAACTTTTTAGGCTTAGCACCAACTTCGTAATTTTCTTCATTTTACTTGCAAAAATGACACAATTTTATTAAATTCCACTTTTTATGATTTCTCATCACCACGTTGTGTATTTTTGTGCAATTAAGAAAATTCTAATGATTTTTACATTGTTTTAATGCAAGATAAGTGTCTAAATGATGTGTACTTTAACTAATACTACACACTTATCAATATGCCCCAACATTAGCTATTTATTTTTCCCCAAACAAAGCTTGAAACAATTCCACAAAATGGTTTTAAAAGATTTGATCATGGTGGATTTAGGAATTTATCATTCACACTTTATCAAAATCAAAAGAGAAATGCAATCAAGTACTTGAATTGGAACCAATGTAATTAGTTAAAGCAAATGAAGTTCAATTATTATAGCTAAAGATCAAACAAAGGGTCTCTCAAATGATTTCCAGTTTAAGTGCAGAATTACATCCTCCCAAGTGTTCAAAGTGTTTGCTCTCTTAGCACCTTTTGCAATTCTCCATTTTGCTTTGTATTTTTATTCCCAACAACTATGTATACATGATTGGCAAAAATAACTAAAATCTGTTGGGCTTGTAACATGGCTAGTCTATCAAAGAAATTTGTTTTACAAGACAAGCAAGACTCATTATTAAAGAGGAAAACAACAATGTGCAAGTGCCATGAGTCTAAGTCTATTCCAACCATCTTTTTCTTTTGTTTTTCTCTTCTACTATAGCCCAATTTCTTTTCAATTCTTTCCATTCCTTTTGGTTACACCTCTAATTACTTGCTTTGCTTTATCATAATCATTTCTGATTTGAGGTGTTCAAATTTTAGTTTCATTTTGCTACAATTTTCATTTTTCCGTTGTATTCTTGGGTATGCTTTCAACATAGCCCAACTTTATTCCATTATCCATACTCACAGCTCACCAATCCCTTCATGACACACCCCACACATTTATTGCACCCTTATCATCAATAAGAAGGGTTGAATTTCCTTAACTCTAAGCTCAAGGTGTGTGCTTCAGTTCTTTAACCAAGAACATATCTACATTGCATCAATTTTAAACACTATCGGTTCTTGCTTCTTTCCTTTCTAACATTCTCAAATTTTTCAAAACATTTTCAAAGTGTGTTTTCCTTTTTCTTGCATGTTCCCTAATCCAACCATCCTAAACTAAGTTACCTAAAACATATCAAACATCTTAATCTAAAACAACATTTAAAAACACTAAAAACTGAAATTAAAATGAAAAAAATTAAAGTGTAGAAAAAAAAATCTATTGGTTAATGGTGGGAGATGGTTCTTCATTGCTCTTTTGGATTATATGATCTAGATGCTTATTTAAAGTCAAAGAATTCATTAGAGCCTTCTCCCTCCTTCTCTCTAGTGTTTGCTACCTCTTAATTACTGGAAGGGGTTCACCTTCTTCTTCTCTCACATTCTTGAATGTTGCAATAAGGGGATCATCTTTAATTTCCTTAGATGCACCAATATCAATATTGGTGTCCTTCTCTTATAAGGTTTCAACAACTCCTTCATTGATGTCTTGCACAGTTCTTGATCCACCAGCATCGGTACTAGTATAGTCGTAACATCATGGTCGAATATTACTAATTTAAATAAAACAAAATAATAAATAGTAATAAATCGACAATATATAAAACCTTTGTCCCAAAAACGCAGGAAATTTAACTTTTTATTATAAGCGCCAAAGTTCAAAAATTTAAAATGACAACATCACTAGTTCCAAACTATAAACATCATAATATTCAAATTACATAAAATATTATAAAATATTTTTCTATATAATTCACATGCTAGCGCTTCTTCGGCTCTATGCATCACCAGCTCTACTCTACCTAAAACATCATCAGCTCCCATGTAACAGGTTACATGATCATCACCAAATACAAGTAGATAGTGTGAGCTCAATAGAATCAAACATTCATATAAAATTATAAAACCTTCACTCAAAGAAAAATAATAGATCCCAAAACCTCTCCTGAGAACCATTCATTATGCACTAGAAATCATGGCCCTCCACCATGTTCATCCAGCTTCCACACACTTTGATAACGCCCTTAAGATGTCACATGTTGCCACGAACCCCCACTCGAGATCCAACCTTTACAAACCACCACTCATGGACCAACACGCGTGGGAAATCTCACGTTACGAACCACCATCTATAACCACCAAATGGAGCTACCAATATGAACAACCATCTATATTCTTAACACTGGATTCCCAATATCACCGACCATAACCCATGAGTTGCAATCAAGTGGAGATAGTCAATACGAGCCACCACACGTATGCTCCCTTAGTACAGTCAATACAATAACCACCACTAGTAAATGGGTCTCAGCATGTCACACATCCAAAGGAATTATTCAAATACGTGTAACCCATTCAACGCAATCCCAAAATCAGCCATGCCCTTGCGCTATCGCATGGCGCAACCTAAGCGTTGTCAGGCGATGAGTCACTATAGGTCGTCAAGCGCCCTACGCCCCATAAATCTCTATCTTTGCAGTTATCGCCTGGTGGGACCATCCTCACCGCAAGGCACCACGCGTTCTAGTGACCACTGCCCCAATAGATATTGCCTGGCAGAATCATTCTCACCGTTAGGCGCCACGCGCTCTAGGGACTCCTAGTTTGTAGCTGTCGCTTGGTAGTCTCCTCTATGTCACCAGGCGCTATACTAGTAGCTTAAAGCTACTAATTTATGCACTCCAAAACATGGTTTTAACCTTAAGAACACATATGCACAAGTCCAAAATATAATGTGTATTATTATAGCTCACCATCCTAATTTATGTACGAGCACACACACATTCTCAATTTGAAAGCAAACCCACACTTGAATTTGGCCAAGGATACACAATGCTTTCAAAAATTATAATACAGCAACCTAATCATACCCATACTCATACAAAGTTGCAGACTTTACTCAATTGGTAACTACCAAAACCCCTTTCAGCTCATCCCTCAATTTCCTCCACCTTACTATGTATAATTATACATATTTTCACACATTAGGTTCATCTTAGGAATACCTTCTAGGATCCCTTTCTTCCCATTCATATATCCCTTTACAACTCATTTATGTCGCCACACATTGCACATATATCAGTTCCATTTGTATAGTTGTACATTACCTTTCCAATTAAACTAATCCCAACATATGAATTACACAAAAGAAACATTCATGTCCTAGACTCAACACGGTTCACTACTGCCATCACACACTTAATAAATAAAAAAATCTTTAGGGAGCCCCCCTCCATTGCCAACATAGTGAACTGTAGAGTGCACCTCTGCACTGGTCGGTGCCTGGCGACAGGTCAAGCACTATCAGGCAGTGCATAAAATATGGGCAATTCCAGATTTTTCTCCTGCACCTGCACAAGCCCAAAACCTCAACGATCCTTCCTATTCACATGATTTCATACAACACGACCTCGCCTCAGGTTCACAATATTCAAGCATATTGATTCAACTTATACATACACCCAAAATCAGTGCAAATGCCAAATTTAAATCACATCCCTCATTCATCCTATATAGAGACAAACCCTCATACTCATGAAATCACTAATTCATCTCATTGTAGTAATCACATATATATATATATATATATATATATATCACTCCATTAGTCTAGCAACACTTTTACGAAAGGTACAAGAGCCCCAACGAGCCCCCAAACACCTCAAAAACCCACGAATTGGAGAAACAAGCTAAACCTGCGTGCGTCGCCTAGTGGCAGATGATGAAGGCGTGACCACCACCACCACCTCCTTAGAAGCTCCCTCAAGAAGGATCACTACAAGCATGTCTAGAGAGGAGTCTTCTATTCCATCATCCTTATCTTTGTTTTGCATTTCTTTAGTTTGAATTCCCTATGTTGGTTTAGAGTTGACTTATTTTGGTTGACTTGTTGACTTTGACCCAAGTTGACCTTTTGACCAAGATTAGATTAACTTAAACCAACATGCTAATCCTTGTTTGTCTTGTTTTTGTAGGTAATTAAGAAGAAGTAGAGTATGGCTAGGTGACACATGATGATTGCAGCACTTGGATGATGTGGAAGAGAGAGGAAAGCAAAAAGCATAAAGCAAAAGCAAAAGTAGACATGTACCTTGTCTCCTTTTGCCTTTTTGGTTTATTCCTTTGAAGGCTACTTGGTCTCCTTCCTCTTTTGGCCTAGAATCCTCATGGGAATGCATCCACCAATCATAATCAATCACTTGGTCAAGAATGCACATGTGTTAGGTTTCTAGGGTTTGCTTGTTAGTCCATTCCATGCATTTGTAATTGCTAAAGGACCCCTATGAAATCCTATTTAAAGGGTGCTCCTTGTCTTGTAAAAGGGTTGATCATTTTGTTGCTAAACTATTGTGTTTCAACCATTGTTTTTCCGTGAGCTCTCCTCCCTAGAAGTGAACTCACCTTTGCCTTATCTTGCTTGCAAGTAGCGGCACCATCACTCATCTCTAGGGCTTGGTTGGCTTAGATCCCCCCTATGAGTGGCGTGCTTCTTCCATGCTCCATCTTCTATGCTTTCCATTTTTAATGCTTCTTCTTTCATTTGTTCTTTAAGTATTGTTGAATCCGTGTGTGTGTGTTAACTTGAATCCAACTCTCTTCTTCCTTTCATGAGCTTGAGAAATGAACCTTCACATCTAGATAGCATGCTATCATAATGTCTAGTGGGAATTTTCAAAAAGCTTTCTTAAACAACTTCACCATATTCATAACTCTAAAAGAAAACAAGATACGCCTTCATCAGCAGTTCATCACCGCTAGGCGGTTCTTAGCACAAACCTAGAAATTGTGTTTATTTAACATAAGTCGCCTAGTGGCTTAGAAGGCTGGCCAATCGGTTTTTGGAAAATTTCCAAAAATTCAACAAAATCCAAAAATAAAAATGTAACAACAAGCATCACTGCTTTTCATGCAATTCATAATTACACAATCAAAAATTAAAATCATAGGGTGTAACTCCCCTAACCTGGATTTCCTTGCTCCAAAAGCCTTTTCAAGATTCACCTTGCCCAAGGTTTGGTCCCCTCTTGACCTCTAGCAATGGCAGCCCTCTTCCGAGCCTTTCCTCTCCTTATAGGTCCACTTGACTCTCTGAAAGCTCTCTCTTATGTGTAACCTGTTGTTGAGCCAAATTAAAGAATGAATTGGAGGGCCATCTGGGCCCTGTTTGTTGTTGTTAACTGTTATTGCACGTATGATGTGCTCTGTTTGTAGGGAATCTTCTAGCTTCTTGAACCGTTGGTGTTGATGTTGTGCTCTGGCACTGGGTTATGGCTTAAGCGCAGGACCTTGCATGTCTAAGTGAACTAAAATGCACCTAAGGTGTTTGATGAAAAGCTAGAACTATGAATGCCAATGTATGAATATGCAATGTGTACCGTACCTGACCAAACTTAACCATATAAATAACAACAAACAACAACCCCCACGTATATGCCGGAAACAACTAAAGTACACACCTCAGGCCGACATAGACCTAAACCAGCCTAATCTCATAACAAAGGTTGCTAATGGAACGGCCAACCTAGGACAGTGCACGGACAAAGATGACATAAGCCAACCTAGGACAGTGCACGGACAAAGACGACATAAGCCAACCTAGGACAGTGCACAGACAAAGACGATATAAGCCAACCAAGGACAGTGCACGGACAAAGACGACATAAGCCAACTAGAGAAGTAACCAAATCGGACCATTCCAAAAGACTTAGCAAAATCAAAACCCCCTGATATCCAATGAGCCCACAATAATCGAACTAAGGGCCTGGGTCAGGGTCCAGGCCCACCTACAGCCCAAACTAGGGCCCAGCCCATGACGTGGCCAAACATAATTAATACTCTATAAATACTTGTGGACCCCCGTAATTAAATGTATGCATTCATTACTCCATTAATCACCTGATTTGACTTTTAAGAGCTTTGGCTGACTTGAGCTTTGGAGTCCCTTCTACAGGTAACCCCTCCCGGGTCCAAGTGAACATACGCCAACCGGGAAGATGCCAACTGAGGAGACAACGGACTACATAGGTAAGGTGACACTTGTGCCTAATTTATCTTATTTGTTCTCTGCAGGAACACAATGCAAAGCTCCTAAATTCAATCTAGCGATGTAGAATGCTTCTAACAACTAAATGAATCACTAGAACTGAATTAAAATTCAATTATGCAGAATACCAAAATCTGAAATTTCTCCTAAGAGCACCTCACTCATGTGGATAGACGACAACATCAGAAATTGAAATCTAATGCATGAATAAAAATTGTAATGATACAAAATATGTATAATTCTATTGAACATAGGAACAAGAATCACTCAGAAACATCGAGTATAATTCTAGATCCTAATTGGTGAAACCTAATTAACGGTTTTAATGAACTTACGAATGAACATGAAATTGTATGCAATGAACGATGAATTAGATGCGTAAATGATGCATAAACATTACGTATAGTGTCACGATGAAGATGCAAGCACAAAACGAGCAAAAACAACAAAGAATCTTAGAGTTCGAAATCATAGTGCAATTAAAACAGCAACATGAATGTGCCAAATTGAGTAGAGTGATTCAAGTAGCTTGATCAATGTATGATTGACCATAAATCAAAAGACATTCGATATCTAGTTAAATGACCATGCATCTCTAAAATTCAAGAAGACTTCATCTGAATTTCAGATCAATATCACTCAACCTATAGCTTCCTTGAATCACACTTAATTCAGCCAATGAAATGGAAAAACATAGTAATTGAATTGAGAATTTGAAAATAAATCAACAATATACTAAATAGGAACGTCTTACAAACAAAATGTACGATGGAACTAAACCAAATCCTTGAGGAACAGCTCCATAAAGCAGGAAACCAGTAGCAAAAATTGTGCAGAAAATAGTGTAGTGAAAGCAAATGTGCTTATATGGTGGTCGTGAGTGAATGGAGAGTTCGAGAGAGGGAATGGATGATGTGTGCATATCTAGTGAATGATGGTATGCTTCAATTGTGCTTTGCCGCCATAGGTAACAGAAAACCATAACATATTACTAGTTCTGCAAGTTTCTAAACCTAACTTAACTACCATTTCTATGCCTACCTACTTTGCATTTCCACTTGGAACTTAGGTGGCAGGTTCTCTAGTGATTAGCACAACTTGCTTCAAATAATTTGTGTGTATTTAGTGATGTTTTAGTATCCACATGACCTACTACAAGGGGTGAATGAATCCAACTAGCTCATAGCAGCTCCAAATGCAATCATCCAATGGCCTTCCACATGTTAACTTTGCATGGTTCATACTCCACTTCACTTCTCCATCTTAGTAGTATCTTTCCTCACTCAACTCGCTTTCAGCAACTTGCTTTTAAGTAAAACATTCAGGTGATCTAAATATTAGGGAAAAATTAAAGAATTTTTTTTATTAAGTATAAAATATTATAGATTTCTAAGCATAATCATCAATGTTCTCTTAATAGGACAATTATGATGTATGAGCTCACTCAAGAAAGGAAATAAGATATCTTGAAAAGCATGAGTTGATTTTAAGTTAAAGTCTTGAAAGAATGACATTGAAGATTCAAATTGAGAAATGAAATTAAAGAATTGATCAAGTCATTCCTTATCGAGAAGATTATAATAAAGAGTTGAAAATTGAAATCTCAAAGGCTAGCAAAAGCAACAACTATTAGCACAAATGGATTTCATGCATATTGATTTGATGAAGGATTGAAGATCATGATGGATTGACGATCTGATTAATAGAGATTTAATGAAGGATTGTGATCTAATCAAGTGTAAAGCATTAGTTGAACTGGCTACATGAAAGCAATTGGAGCTTAAAGATGTGTCTGAACTAAAAAACCTACTGACTTAGGAATAGAAGTCTTGTGTCTGTTTGTAGCTATTCAATCTGTTAAAACAGCTTTTAACAGGTTAAACCACTTGGATTTATAGTTATGTAAGTAACATACTTGATCGATTGAAAAAAAAATCAACTAATTAAGCAGAAATTTTAGCCTGTTCAATATGTCAACCGACAAACTATATAGCTTATTTTTTTTTTGTGAGAATTGAGAGAGATTCACTTTTGGGCATGGAATCACTTTGGAAAAAATAGAAAATCTCATTCTTTCTCAATATGTCAGTGTTGGAACTGTTCGTGATCGACTTTGTATTCTTGGAGTTGTGATTTCTCTTGGTGTGTGCATTGAAGAAGGTTCTTGGTTGGCTAGGGAAAGCCACCATTGAGGATCGATCATTTTTGTGCATTTGTGGTGTGTCTGTTGTGATTCCAGATCTGCAAGAGAGGTTATTGCTATGTACTATGGGCTTCTTGTGTGATTTAAAAGCCTTGGTGTGTTGCATTGCATATTTCAAAAGTTGTATCTTGTACGGATTGTGTAAATCTTTTGAAATAGTTGAAAGTTAGGCTAATGTTGCCTTGACTCATTGGATGTAGCTCTGAGGAGTGAACCAGTATAAAAATTTTGTGTGATTTGATTTACATTTTTGCATAGCATTGCTCTTGGTTAAATTCATCAATAAAATCATTCTAAATATTATTTCTTTAAAATTTTGATGTGTTTATGTAACATCCCTGGCTAACCCTCCTCGGGCCCCAGAGGCTGTCAGGTTACTACAGCCCAATGCACCCCAACCCATCACCCTTCTCCGTCCATTCATACTGGGTGGGTTGTTGCCAG
>Ga0209589_1013072_pt1 | contig 11008 bp, 5 predicted proteins | sample CowpeawhiteBW_FD_187525 | JGI IMG/M metagenome (GOLD analysis project Ga0209589, IMG submission 187525) | Root nodule microbial communities of legume samples collected from California USA - Cow pea white BW (SPAdes) (version 2) | ecosystem: Host-associated > Plants > Roots > Nodule | place: USA...
ATTATTTTTTAATTTTGTTTTTCAATTTTTTATTTAGTAATTTTATTATTTATTATTTTTTTATTTTTTAAAGTAATCTTTTTTAAATTTAAATGTTTTATAATTTTGTATACGTATTTTAAAAAATTAAATTAAATAAAAAATATATTTTTTTTATATACAGAAGTCGACTTCCGTAATGTTTTTTGACTTCCGGGAGTCGATTTCCGGTGATGATTTTTGATTTCCGGAAGTCGACTTCCGGTGATGATTTTTGACTTCCGGAAGTTGACTTCTGGTGATGATTTTTGACTTCCGGTGATAATTTTTGATTTCCGGAAGTCAACTTTCGATGATGATTTTTGACTTCCGGAAGTCATATATTTTGACTTCCGGAAGTCGACATCCGGAAATATTTTTGGGGGTGTGATGTCCATGCGTTTCTTTAAATGGTCAAAGGGCATTTTGAGAATTTAAAGATTTTTTGGAGGTGCAGAAAAAATGCTTGGAGGTGTAGGAAGAAAGACCCGAATCCGGCAACTAAGACCACAAATGTGCATTGAAGATTGGACCTTGCTTTTCTCTTTTTGGATTTCGACAACACATTCATCCTGATTCATAATAAATATAACCTCATGCAATTGCATCTTCATGGGCTCATTCGCGGATAAGAAAATATTTCTTTTACCACCTCCCTATGGGTGTAGGAAAAGTATAAATTATTCTTAATTTCAGAAACAGAAAAGTAAAAAATATATTTCAATTTGTGTGATTTATAATACAGTTTAAGATAAAAAATGAGTTTTAGATTGTACAAGAAAATATTTCATATTATATAATTACATAATCTGAAAATACATTTTAGATTATACAATTCAAGATAACAAATATATTTTAAATTGTATAATTTAGAATATATTATATATTTCACAATTTAAAAATACATTTTGGATTACATAGTCTATTATATATAGTTTTTCCTATTAAGGACCTTTAGAATTGCTTAAACGGGCTAGTGGAAATAATATCTTTGTCGTCGTAGCCTTTAATACCGAGAAGCATAAAATATATAAATAGTTTTGTATTTATATAAAATTATTATTTTCTATTTATTATTATTATAAATTAATATTAATCAATAAATTATATTATTTGTTATTATCAAGTATATAATTTTATTAATTTTATAAATGATACATAATTTTAGGTTTCTCATAATAATTTATGATGAGTTAAATTGTTCGATGAATAATATGTAATGAATTTGACTATCGCGTATCGTCTCACACGCACTTCCAGCCAGTTGGATGGATTCATTGAATACATACTTAAATATACTATATTTTAGTTAGATGGATTCATTTGAATATGGGTACACAAATTTTTAAATACATACTTAAATATACTATATTTTGTATCTAAGAATAATTTTTTCAAAGAAATTATATTAGGATTAAGAACTATTTTCTGTTAACAAATATTTATTTCGTGTAAATTACATTTTACAAATGCTTAATTATTTTACCACGTAATCCGAACCTTGCATATACCATAGCAACTTTCATAAAAGCATTATTTACTGCCTTCTTAACGTCATGTATTCCAGAAGACAAACCAAAAAAAGAAAAGAAAAGAAAAGAAACTAATTTTGGATAAATTTGAATCATTTAAAATGAAGTTGACAAGGGCAGAAAAAAGAAGAAGAAGAAGCTAGATTGTTCTATTTGTAGGAAAAAAAATTATTAAAAACTTTCAAAATAGTAACATAGTATTGAAATCAAGATAGACTATTATCATCTATCAGTATGTTGATTATATCATCACAAAGAGATTTGATTCATAAAGAGAACCTTGTAGAACTCAAGTATTTAGCAATTAATTGGATATGACAGATTAAGAAGTTGGACAATAATTAGAAAAAAGCAAAGAAAACTTATATCCAATTTGAAATAACCAATAATTATTTTCAACTTCTACAGGGGATATTTTCAACTTATCACAGTTCACAAAGCCATCAAAAGAACAATAATCTATAATCTATAGAATAACCAATAAACCTCCTTAACTGTACCATCTCACTTTCAGTGAGAATGAGTAGAAATAAAACCTAAGCTACTAAACGCTATACTGAAGGAATCAAAGCATAAAAAGAGAAAAAAAAAAAAGGTACTAAAGCAAAGATATGGCCAAATTCAATGATCTCAACAAGCAGAATCATTCTGAGGCTTAGGCACAGCTTGTGCACGTCTTGCCTTTGCATCATCAAGATAGTTCTGATAGATGTAAGAGGCAAAACCCCAGAGAGCCAAAAGCATAGAAATTATCTTCACCCCATTCATCTTATCATGAAAAACTATAACAGCAGCAATAGGAGTAACAGCTAAAGAGACAGTGCTGATAACATTGGAGTAGAGAGAAGATACTAGGAAGATCAAGCCAACAACACCGACAGAACATACCTGCCATGCTATTGCAGTCCAAACCAAAGTCATTACATAAGCAACCTGTCCTTTCCCAAAACCCTCCATTTCTCCATGCATAGTACGCCATTCACCACTTGCAAATAGGCCTATCACAGCAGCACTAGTGGCTACAAGAGAAGTGTAGATTTGCATTTCCAAAACAACAGAAAAAGTTTCCTTCTTCAGAACCTTCTCAAATGTCAGTTGCATGAGGGAAAGCAAAAGAGAGTACCCTGCAGAAGCTCCAAGGGTACATAGGAAACCAATAAGGTACTTTCCCTTGGAAAGACCTGATGGTTCGTGTGAGTCTTCGTTAATAGCAAGGAGTGAAGCAGAGAAAGTGAGAATCACTGTGGAGTTTATAATCAAAGCTGTGAACTTTTGAGCATTGATAAAATATGAGAAAACTGCATTAAAGGCTAATTGTGATGCACAAATCAGCGAGTATGTAGAAGCCGAGAGGTACAACAATCCAGTGGAGTACATCATATTGTCGGCAGCAATTAAGACTCCTAGAACAAAATATATCAACACTATAAATTTGATGGAAGGTGAAACAGAAGTTGAAGCCTCTTCAGGTGAACGAATTGTACATAATGGAATGAACAAGAGTGGGAAGGCAACAGTTTGAACTAGAGTAGCCATCCATTTACTATTTCCACCTTGATCATAATAAAATCTTCCAAGGATAACAGCAGCAGATTGGCCTATGATAAGAAAGCCTATGCTGAGTGCCACCAGAAACCACCATTGCCATCGCTTATACTTGTTAAATGCTAATTCAGACATTGTTCCACGTGCAATCATCGGTTCTTCATTGTCTGTAATTTGATGCAACATTAAAGTTAGGTTTTCATTAAGTACTTTTAGAGAACCTCTAGAACATCAAATGAAAAAGACAATCCCATTTAAACTCAATGTTAATAGTTGAATATGGGTATATCAATGTTCATCCACATGGAAGAATGATTTTATAGCATATATGCTAATAAAGACAAAGCAAATCAAATCTTTCATACATAGAAAACTAACTCCAAACTTAATCCACAATAGATTTCCATGATATTGAAATTGAAATTGTCAACCACTAACCTTATTTCACTAACTGAGATCAACTACATGGATTATATATACAACATCATTGAACTCAATTAAAAATCAAAGTCTAAGTGATATTATACAATTAATTTGGAACTTTATACTAATTAATTTAACGGCAACCTGAGTCACCACGACAAGTGATAAGGATTCTAAACAAACTCTCATCTTCTCCTTGATAATTTCCCTAAAACTACTAAACCAATTATCTTCATTCCACCACTTTTTTTTCAACACACAAAAAAGATCTTAATACTAACCTGTGAAGTAATTGGATGTGAAAACATCAATGGTGATGTAAAAGTATCTTAATAAACGTATAAAAGAAACCAAAAAGCCAACCGAAACTGCAGATACCAACTCTCAGTCATACATACACAATCACACATGAAACCCGGAAAAGATAACAAATTTGGGACCAATCAGAGGTACACATGACATCAAAAAAAAGAAAAAAAGAAAAGAAAAAGAACTGCATACCCATTGGCCATGACGACTCAATCAAGAAAAAACATGAAACCAATAACAGAAAATCATGATTGAAGCAAAACCCATATATTATTTTCTATCAAGTATGAGACTTTGATCGAAAAAGGAGAAAGAGGTACCCGTCATGTTGTTGAGAAGCAGCGAAGAAGGTTGGGGGCGACGAGGGAAGAGGTGAAGAGAGAGAAAGGTTCAGCGATTAGAAGAGGGTGGAAGGGAACATTTTTACGATGAATGAGTGAACATGAGAGAGTAAGTTGTCATAAAAGTCATTAAATGAATAGAATAAGATTCAAAGGTTTAGGTGTGGGAATGGCAATTCTCAATCGCACGTTACAGTGGAAGAAGCTATGAAGACCACGTTAAAACCTGTTTGGAGAAAATAACAACAGAATCACCAAACCAGAAACACTGTTTTGGGGGCACACAGATTAAGATCTTCCTCGTTGAGGTTAAAAAATAAAACCTTCTAATCTACTTAGAGAATTAATGATTAATGTTTACTTTATATAGTAAGATGAAAATAATTTTTAAGAATGAATAGATGTTTTTTAATATGAAATTATATTTACAAGAAGCAGATTGATATACAATTGTGGAGTTAACATTGACTTTTTGACATTTAAGAAATATTTTAGTAAGATGCATTTAAAATAAAACATTGAAAATATCTATATTGACAAATAGAATTATTAGATGGAATTGGATTACTCCTTTTAACGTTATTCGCAGAACGTTAGTTGATAATTTTAAAACCATAACTAATAATATTTATTATATTCTATAAATGAGTAGTTAGTTATAGAAAAGGAGATATAATACTAAATTATCCCTTCTTAAGGATCTGTTTGTTTCTGAGTCTGGAAAGATAATATGGAGAGAAATCCGTGTTAAAATCGAGGGTTAAAAAGATGTTAAATTATGAAAAACGATAAAATTTTCATGGTTTAATTTTTCTCTCAATTTTAATTTTCCATTTTGAATTTTTTATATTAAATTATAGAAATATCTTCTTTTTTGTCTATATTTCAAAATACCAATTTTCACTCTTTAAAATATAATTATTTATTAAATCTTTTAGAATTGATCGTTATTTTTACAAACTTTTTTTTTTAAATTGTCTATCTCTCTACTTTTTTTTCTATTTATCAACAATTATTCTCTCATCTTTTCTGATATATTTCACTTTATTTTTAATAAATATAATTTTATTTTATATATTAATTTAATAACATTACATTATCATCACATACTAATATAATATCACGTATATTTAAAAAATTGTACACACAAGAAATGTACATGATATTTATAACAATAAATAATTAAAATGAATAATATTATAATTATAAATAAATAATTTTAATTTTAATATCTTATAAAATAAACTAATTTAATATTTAATAATTAATGTTAAAAAAGTATCTAATTAATTAATTTAATTATATATTATTAAATTAATATGGAATATATTTAATATCAATAAATATATTTAATCTATTATTTTCTTATTTACCACATTTATCAAATTATTTATAAACTTTGAAAACATTTTATTTATTTTAATTTTTAATTATTTTTCCCTTAATACAAATAACTCCACATAGTCTGTCTTTTCCCTGGAATCTATTATTTTTCGATTCATCAAATCCACTACAGAAACAAACAAAGCATAAAGAAATATTTGCTTGCAGTATTTTAACCCGTCTTTCAATTGTAATTAAATGCAATTTAAACCTATAACTTTTTATGTTGTTTTGATGTATATAAATTTTGAAAATTTCAACATAACCTATTATTTAGTGATCACGTAGATATTTGTATCTAATAACATGTTATATGCTATTTTAAAGCCTTTGCTTACATCATATCACTAAACTGCAGCCAAAACCATTTTTCTTTTAAATGAGTTTAAAGATTAAACTTAAAATTCGGTGCATTTTAAATTGAAAATAAAAACTTTTGCAGAACTGGTCAAGGCCATCTCATAACATAAATTGAATTATATATATATATATAATATTATTTATATATCTTACAATAAGTTTTGTAAGAAAATCAACTGTTATATATGTAACAGTATAAAGTATAACTTTTTACAAGCACTATGAAGTGCAATTATATTGAAAGAAGTTTATAAAATATAAAACACCATAATTAGAAAGAGGACCAAAATTATGATTTTGGATTTGTTGTAATATTATGTAAAATAGGTTTGAAGTGATAAGAGGTGGTGCAGGGTTTAGTTATTTACATTTGCTCCAAAATACACAAGCTTTTGGTAGAGTCACTTCACTTGTTTGTAAAAGAAAGGAGGAGAGAGAGAGAAATGGCAGTGAGGGCCGCCGTACTCCGCCACATTCGTGTGCCACTCCAGGCCGTTCCAAAACTTCAGCCATGGCGTGCCATGTCATCACACGGCGACGATCATATCACCAAAGAGGAGGTCATCCAAAGAGTCCTCGCCGTCGTCAAAGATTTCCCCAAAGTCGATCCTTCCAAGGTTTCGCTCTTCCTTTTCCTTCCATACTTTCATTTCTTCCATCCTTTGTTGCATCGCTATTGACAAATAAGAAAAATTCGAAATGGGTATTCTGAATCGTGATCTGCTGATTTCACCTAATGGGTTGTCCAATTGTTTGAGAAATGGGGAATGAATGTGGCTGGCCTTTTGTTTTTTTATTGATTTGGGCAAAAGGGTTTTCGAAAGTTTGGAAATTTAGCTCAATTAGAATCTGGGTGGTGTTTGGGTTCTTAATTGCCTTTAAACATTTGGGGGTTGATTTAGCTATGAGGATCTTGTATCTTCCTGAAATATGACATTTTTTTATCAGTAACTATCCAGGTGGTGTTTACATTCTGTTGTCATTGTTAGTGCGAAAATGAAAAATTATATTTCTTAATTGTTATTACGCTGATTTAACCTATTGATGTTCCCCGAGTTTAGGTCAGTACTAACCTGGGTTGTGATTGTAAATTGTAATCTTAGTTAGTGTGAAAATGCGGAATGGACATTCCAAATCTGTATTCTGTTTATTGACACCAAACTGTCTTCTCAAAATATGAAAATTTAACGAAACCATCTGACTTGTTTTTCTGCTTTGTTGTGTTATGTGAGACTGTGCATTGTGATCCGTTTATTTTGCCAAATGGATTTTACCATAGTCTGGAAATCTAGTTCAGTAACCATATGGTTGTGTGAAAAATGCAGCTCCCAAATTACTAATCTATTCCCCAAAGGTTCTTCCCAAAGTTTATTAATTTAGCTCAATAACCTTCTGGGGAAGTGCCTGTTATTGTTTTCAGCTGATTGTTCTACTGAGACTGATGTTATAGAAAAAACTAGATGGGACTATGGCATGGTGTAACTCAAATTTTCTTCTATACTGTATTTGACTATGATTTCTGTCAATATCTTCTTAAATGGGTGGCCTGGTCCGCAGGATTCATATCAGTATGAAGTGGGGGAAGGGTTGGATTGGGGGGAATTGTTCTCTATGTGGTGTGTGTCAGGCCTTACCTAGTAAGATATTTGGCTTCTGTGTTACTTTTTTATCAAAATATTGATTTAGATAACAAGATTCATTTAATGAAGCATAACTTATGATAACAATATTTTGACAATTTCACTAATAGTGGGTTTAGATAAGTCATTTTAAGAGGGTAATTCATTTTTTTAGAGAATTTGAAATGCTTTATGACAAAATATGTTGTTTGATAAGGAATTTTGAAAGAAATTGAAATTCTAGAATTTCATTAGAATAATTGGATTACTTAAAATTAAAGAATTTCAAATTCCACCAAATCAATAAGAATTTGAAATTCTTCTTATTCTCAAATTCTCAAATTCATATTTTGGTCCTTGTAATCTGGGTTAACTAGGCTTGAGTACATTCAGCTTGACTTGACATGAAATTGACTTGATCTGGGAGTGGGCTAACTTAGCTAGAACTGGGCCCAAATCACATTGATCAATCTGATCCAAGGCCAATGCTGTTGGACCTAGGGCTCGACATACTTGGCTCAAACTGAGCCTAGACCGAATCAACTCAATCGAGGCTTGGGTCTACTTGGCTTGACTCTAACCCAGGTTGGCTCGGCCCAACCTTGCATGAGTCTGACCTTGCTAAATTGAAACACTTTATCCAAATAAGAAAATTATTTAATCTAAATTTGAATTGCCTTATCCAAGCAAAACATTTGAAAAATGAAACAATTTAAAATAAGATCAATTTAAATTCGATGTATTTGAATGTCTTAGAAATTGTGAGTTTCCCTTTTCAAACACAAGGTAAGATTTTTAGAGTTCCCCATTTTTTATTTTTACATAGCACATATTCCCGGGCAAAAGGTGAAAATAAAATGAAAAAGGCTTTCATTTTTATGAAGCCATTTTGAGTTTGATGTGCCAAGGAGTGACAGACTGGAATTTGGAAGACTGTCCCCTTGATTTGATGCACTTTTTTCTGTTTTTCATCTTTTATCCTGGCTCGTTTTTAGCTGAATTCTAGGTAACTTTCTCTCCCTTAATAGAGTTAAAAATATAAGTTCTGATAGACAAAGCAAATTATGGAATTATAATGGGTTAAATATGTTTTTTAGTCCCTAAATTTGGATGTGAAATTGGAATTCATCCTTGTCTAAAACTTTGATATATTTAGATTCTTATATTTTAAAAATGAATAGATATAATCATTTTAATTCAATTGTGCTAAATATCTTTAAGGTGTTAAATGGCGTTCCAGGCTATCATTTGAACTTAAACGTGTCAAATGGTCTGAACAGTTCAAATGTCAACCTCAAACACCATTTGACATATAGAACATATTTAACACAGTTGGATTAATAGGATTGTATCTATTTACTTTTTAAGTTTGAGGACCAAATTGTATCAAAGTTTGAGATAAGGACGAATTCTAATTTCGCGTCCAAGTTTAGGCACTAAAAATATATTTGACCCAATTATAATTCATTTCCCAAACATCCTGGTCCATAAAATACCATTTTCTTGAATAATCCTTTTCTAAATTCAAGATAATTTCCTTATCGGGTTCAGGATGGCCTTCGTCTTGTCCTTCTTCCCACTTGAGTCTAAACTCTGGACTTCAAATTGTATCCTGTAAGCACAGTGAGGAGGTTGCTGGGGGCATTGTGGCAAGTTTGTTTTTGAAATTTTCGTTGATTTTCTTCATCTCTCTCTTTATTGGTTGAGAGAGGGCTTAGGGTCTTGGAAATGAGGAAATGTGTGAACTGAAAAAGTAATCGTGCATCTATTCTTGATTTAAAGAGGATCAATCAAATCAAGCTTTCCTGAAACCCCACTTGGTGGGAGATAAGAGAGAGGTGTAACAAAATATGAACTGTGTAATACACTTTTGATTCACTGCAATGGATTCTTTAATTTGATTGCACCGAGTGTTGTTCCGTTTTGCTATTGCTAATGCCATGCATGTTGCTGTGTTTACTGGTTTGTACTGGTGGTCAGGTAAATCCAGATGTCCATTTTCAGAAGGATCTGGGTTTGGATAGCTTGGACAATGTGGAAATTGTAATGGCTCTTGAAGAGGAGTTCAAGTTAGAGATCCCAGACAAGGAAGCTGATAAAATTGATTCCTGTAATCTTGCTATTGAGTATATTGCTAACCATCCCATGGCTAGTTAACTAATATGTCTCTTCTTTTTTTTGTCCTATTTCTCTTCTTGTTGAACCCTTGAACCTTCCCCTCGTGTTTCTCATCTTTTCCTTTTCTCTTTTCAATTGGAGTCAAGGAACTGCTTGTTTACAATAATGGGAATTGTTCACAGATCAAAATTGCTACTGCTTTTCTACTGTAAGCTTTTTTCAGCCATGCTAAATCTCTCATATTATTCACTCAGATATTCATCTTAGTTTTACTTTTTCATCTGTCTATCTTTTTGTCTTACCGTGAATGTTTTAGTTTATTGATATACAGATTTTATTGTTAGTTTAAATATATAATTTCTTGTGAATAAAATTTAAATTAATTAATTTTTTATTATGATGGATGGTTTGATGTGGTATAAAAAAAATATTAAAATCATTAACATTTTGAATTTTATTGTCTTATCAGCTCAAACCGAAAAGTAATGGATGTATTGCGACTTTAAGTATATATATATATATATATATATATATATATATATATATATATATATATATATAGATATATATATATATATATATATATATATATATATATATATATATATATATATTTTACTATGTAAAAGTTTGTTTACTTTATTCAGCACTAAATAAGATTTTTATTTGCTTCTAACAAAATTTTAGATGCTATTTGAAATCATATTTTCAAGAAAAGGTAACATATATTTTCTTATATTTATTCCTTTTTATCTTTTAAAAATATTTATTAATTTTTCTTGTTGTTTTTCTATATAATGTAAGTTTAATATTTGACTTATTTCTTTCCATTTCTTTTTTTTATGTTATATATTTTATTTTAAGGTTAAATATTTTTGTGCTTGGTCAACATTCACTAAAATTGAAATCAGTGATCTTTTAGAACTTTTAAGTTAATTTGTCCTCTGTTTAAAAAGGAGTGAATTTAGTTTATTTAACCGTTAAATTTATATAACGACTAAATTCACGAATTTGTGAAGTCAAATATACGTATACAAAATAAAAAATATATTTAACCTTTATTTTAAATATTGTAATATTTATTTTATTATTAAATAAAAATTCAAAAATAATAATAGTAGATTATTTTTTCTGTTATTCTCATTAATACGTTAAATAGCATCACCAAAAAATGTATACATCCGCTTAGGATACTATTTTTACTTAATTATATTTTTTTTAAATATAAGATTAATAACAGAAAATATCTTGAAAAAAATATAATAACTGAAACTAAAAATTACAACTGAAATAATTCATCTATATAAACAATTCAAAAAATTACAAATACATGAAAGTTTTTTTTTTTTTAAAGTAATAA
>Ga0209589_1013075_pt1 | contig 11006 bp, 5 predicted proteins | sample CowpeawhiteBW_FD_187525 | JGI IMG/M metagenome (GOLD analysis project Ga0209589, IMG submission 187525) | Root nodule microbial communities of legume samples collected from California USA - Cow pea white BW (SPAdes) (version 2) | ecosystem: Host-associated > Plants > Roots > Nodule | place: USA...
AAATTAGTTTTCTAAGAAATAAGAAAAATAAGGTTATTATTATTAAAAAATATTTTTATTTTATTTTATTTATTATTTAGTTTCTTGGACGAAATTAGGTGTTGATATATATATATATATATATATATATATATATATATATATATATACTTAATAAACTATAAGTACTAAAGTAATTTAAACAGAGATAGTATGAAGACAATATATGTATTGACACGAGTATAGGAACAAAGACGAGATGGACATGTACATATTCATCCTCATTTCCATACGCATTTAAAAAAGTCGCATATTCATACTTGTATCTAATTGATATGGGAATTCTCCATCAAAACGGAAACAGTTTTGAATAATATCCACAGGAACGATATATTTGCCATCCCTATTTGATAGTGATACTTAACATAATTTATTAAAAGAAAATTGATTAAATAATAGTGGTATGACTTTTTAAATATATACTATTATAAAAACTATATATTCAAGATGATAATTACACATATTTATTGGCTACTCGGATGGCTAAAAGAATATCTTTCATCATAAACAAGTATAACTAATGGATAATTCTACGCGTATATTATAGAAATAAATTTATGAACTTGAGTGGCTTCAAAGTTACCATCATGTCATTATTTAAATGAACCAAACATGTTTTTGTAGGACTGGAATATGCTTATAATTGGTTCTATAAGAAACACTCTTGAGTCCTCTTCTTCTTTGTTGTAAATTTGAGATGTATCCTTCCACTCATTGATGATGGTCGATATGTGTTACAGTAAGATCTCTCCAACAATCGAATAACTGAGACGCTTACAAAGACATCTGATGCTCAAGTTAGATATATGTGTAAGACAATAATAAATGCTAGAATGAATACATAAGAATTACCTCATGAATAATGATATTTATAGCATTTTCATGGACTTTTACTTGGCGGTGCCCAGGTTACCAAGTTTGTACCTTTCTTAGGTAGTTTAGGGTTTCACTAATCCATCTTATTTCTTAATCCTTGTATCAATCATACGAGGCTTGCACTACTCTTATGACCGAGATGTTCATGTTGACATGATGTTGTCATGGGTCAACGACATAAATTTGATATATCTTGAATATAAGATTCTCATTTTGCAAATAAAATTTTCATTCTTTGGTTTTCTTGGCCTTTATAGGTATAATAGTCCATAGTCTTGGGAAGCATAGTGACAAAAAGACTTGACTGATGGTGTAGGCGTTTGTTAAAAGCAACTGTTAGTCAAGAAGAACAATAGACTATCGTTGTAACTGTTAGATCTAAAAGGATTTAACAGTTCAAGATGAGGCGGGGGAGTTGAAAGGATTTGCCTTGGTTGCCATAAATATGGCTTCATTCTTGGGGACCATTTGTGTTATCCTAGGAGATGAGGTTTTATGCTTTGATGTGTTGTGTTTTAGTGCTCATTTAGTCATTTGTTTAGGTATTCCTTTGTCTGTAGCTTTCGATATGTCATCGAGTAATGCCGAGAAGGCGCACAGGTATGAACAGAAGGTGAGATCTTCTACGAGTATTTCATGCCCTAGTGACAATAATAGTATGGGAAGTCATGATGGTTTCGCCAAAAAATGGGTAGAGAATGAATTCCTCTAGGAGGAAGGTATGATTGGATAGTTCCCCAAGTGAAAGAGTACTTCCCTAAGTATCGATGGTCGTCTACTACTTGATTGTTATGTGAGACTGTGCATATGCTTGAGAGAATGTTTAGGATGACATAGCTTATGTTCACAGGGTTTGCGTCATTGACAATGTGTGTCAAGAATCTTATCGGGATTACTTTTTAATATGTAAATAACCTTCATAATCGAGCTACAAGTCCGCTTTCCTTTTGATGAATTAGCAAATGGGGTTCTATGCATTTTGAATGTGCCATTTATCAACTACATCCAAATAGTTTGGTTGCCCTTCAAGATTTTTTATGTCATATGCATGATTTTAAAATTAACACATTCTCCACAAGTCTTCTTTCATTACTATAGCACTCGGTCAGGTGAACTGGTTAGTTAGTTATCCTTACTCGACCAAGTTCTCCACAAGTCTTCGTTTAAGGACTTTGAAACTAGGAAGAATTATCTTGTGTTACCTTTACGGTCAAGATTTAATGAAAATGGCAAGGATCGTTGTGATTCTCCCTTGATCGAGATATAACTTGGTAGGGATCACATATCAAAGCTTCCTTAACCAAACTTAAACAAGATAATATATACTGAAAATCATTCTTTATTAAATGGGTGCCTCGTTAAAACCTTCTTAGTCAAAATCATCCTTAGTAAAAAAAGATCGAATGAGCACAGTGTACACCAAACTTCTTACAATTGGGATACAAATTCTAACTAAAGGGAAACTTTAAATATGTTACATTCCAAGTCCTAGGTATAGTTTTGTCGAACAGGTACTTTAACAGGTATGCTCGTTTACCGACATCTTCAACTATCTGAAATGGTCCTTCTCAACTGGTCGAGAACTTCCCCTTGGTTTTCCCTACGCTACTAGTCATTCACCATACTAGATCGCCTTGCAGAACCAAAATATGATTGGTTTCCACAAGAAACACTCCTATGTCTTCTTCTTCTTTGTTGTAAGTCTGTGATGTATCCTTCCACTTATTGATGAAGGTCGAGATGTGTTCGGATAAGATCTTTCTAACATCCAAACAGTTGGCTACAAAGACACTATAACACTCAAGTTAGATATGTGTATAAGACAATAATAAATACTAGAATGGATACGTAAAAGATACCTTGTAAATAATGCTATTTATAGTATTTTCATGGGTTTCTACCTTGTTGGACCTAGGTTATTAGGTTGATACCTTTCTTAGACAGTTTAGGATTTTGCTAATCCATCTTATTCCCTGATCTCTTTATCATTCATACTAACCTTTATCTAGGAATGCAACATGGTTGAGGTGTGCACTACGACTTTGGCTAAAATGTTCATGTCGACATGATGTCATCCTAGGCCAATGACATCATTTTGGTCATATATAACACATTACCTCCCTAAACTCGATTTATCTCAAATCTAAGAGTCTACTTTTACAAAGAAAATTTTTATTTTTTGTTCTCTTGGCCTTATAAGTAGAAAATTAAAATATCTTTCAATAAGTCTCAAAAATCTCAAAAACAATCTCTATTATCAAGCTACTATTTTTTTTTCTATAACTAATTTAATTTAGTTTCAAAAAAGTGGTTTTAAAAATATATTAAAAAGAAACTATATAAAAAAATTCTAGTTTATTAATTTCTTTTATCACAAAGAAGGAGGAAAATATGTTTTCAATATTTTTTATTTTTATTTCTTAAAAATTGGAAATAACAATATATATATATATATATATATATATATATTATTTTTATTCTAAGAATTAGTATATACTTCTACTATAACTTCCCCCCAAAAAATGAACAAAATCCCTTTATTTTATTTGTAACTGTTCATTTAATACATTTTTTATTTCTTTTGTTCTTATTATTTTTTTTAATCTAAAATAAAATATATAAGTTTTAACTAATTAGCATGCAATATTCTTCTTTAGAGAATATACTTTTGGAGATCACAATGTCATGTGATTCATGTGCCAACTCATCGACTCACGTGGCTCCTTCACTCCATGCGTTGGACCTAACAATATTTTGTTATTATAATAACGTATAAATATGTAGAATGGTGTGCCAAGTAACATGTGTGTTTCTCATTTTGAGAAAAATTTGATATACAAGTAATAAATACAATAAATAGAGTTATTGATAGTTGTAAATTATGTTCTGTTTGTGTTGGATTTTGTAGCATTGGTATGAGAACATGTATTAGGGTTTAAAAATGTTTTGGTCATGGGTAGTGTTTATTAATTTATTATTTTGGAGTATTTTCTCTTTATTTTGGAAGGGGACAATAGGATTATCCTAATCCTTATACAAAAATATAAAAAGAAGAGAAAAAAAAACAAGAAGTAAAGAGAAGAAAATAAAGATAATCACTTCGTAAGTATTTTTTCTAACAAGCCTAAAACAAAAGACAATAAGAACACTCATAAAGAATTCTTAACAACCACAATACTAACTACAAAAACATATATTCCAACAAATATAAAAGCGTTTCTCATATCTAAAGGTGCAATTATATAAACATTCTTTTAGATTATCTTGTCTTTTTATCATTGCCATTGAAACTTATTTCCCAAGACTTGTTGGACTTTCCATGATTAGTTTCGCTCTCACTTCCTTTGTTTTTGTCATATAATATCTCCATGATTTTCAAAAGTCAAGCATTTAGAGAAACAATGAAAAGATGAGTTATTCCATGAGCATCATTTTTGCTCAGGGTTATTGAAACTTGAGTTCGTTAAGTCCGCAAAATGGTGACATGGAGGGTCAAAGACGCAAATAATAAATTTGCATTAAAAGAGAAGGACAACAACCATCACTTATGTACTATATGGCCCATCGTCGAACCATCGGTCAGGCAGACCAAGGACAAGCGGCCGCAGGCCGCCCGCTACATGCGGACCTTTCTTTGGGACATTGATGTGATAATCTCCGGAGTGCTTTAAGGGAGTCCACGACCAAACACCCCTTGCGTTCATTTCCATTTGAACTTTGTCTCCACTTTTGTGGAGACCCTCATTCATGAGAACAGCCGAAAGGTCGCACGGCCCGCCGGTCGAGCGGCCGCACCAAAACTGGATCATTAAGGTAAAAATAAGTTAAGATAATACAAGTCAGTAATCAAGTTTAAAAAGTAATTGGGCCATGATTAAGAAACGTTAATCACGGGCCCATACCAAAAATTATAAATAGAGGCCCAAGGTAAGTGGGTATGGACCTTTAACTCGCATTTATTACAACATTTATTGCTATCTCCCGATCAGACTTGAACTGATTTAAGCATCTGAGCCTTTTAGATAGGTACACCGATCGCCCGATCAGCCAAGCGGAAGGAGAAAAAGACTTTGAACAGGAGAAAGAGTTGAACAAGCTAGCTGAGGAGAACATTGGACAAAAGGACTAAAGGGTAATTTGAGTGTTGGAGATAGGTGCTTGACCCCTATACCCGAAACAACTTACATAGATACAAGTAATAAAAACATGTATTACACAATGAAGGAGAAACTGAAGAAGATAACCAACATGAATAAAAGTGTTTCTTTTTATGTGATTAAATGCGCAATGATTTTAGACATGTGGTTGGGCACATACACCAATCAGAATATGAGAAACTAGCAAATGAACATTTCTTAGAAATCCATGCCCAAGCTCTAATTTATGCAACTAGAAAAATTTCCTCAACTATTACATTTATGAAAATAATGTTGCTTCTATGAATCCAAATGCTCCAAACTCTTGTCATCCACATACAATTCCACATTGTATTAGACTTCTTATTTAAACAAAGATGTTCAAATTGACAAAAATGTATCTTTGCACTATTAAGATACAAAAGAAGTCCTTGTCCAAAAATCACACAAACTCCATATGTGTGTGTAGCTATCCTACAAGTAAAGAATAAATGTGAACTTGTTTCATTGCAAGATTAACACATGACGCATTCTACTATCATGCTTTACACCCATGTGTTGTAAGTTGTCTCGTGTGGTAATCTTATTAATAATCACGCGTCAAGAGAAGTGTTGGGCTATTGTTAAGGCTTTTGTTTTCCAAAAGAAGTCATATAAAAATGTTTCCTCATCTACAATTCTACTATTTAATCTCTTATATGCATATTTTACCATATAATCATGTGTTTCCCCATCATTCCATATCCACTCATCATTAGAGATGGCAAATAAATTTGTCCCCGTGGGTATTGTCCGAACCCGTCCCCGTTTTGACTGAGAATCCCCGCATTGACTGGGTATGGGTATGGGTATGGGGAATCCCCGACTTTTTAATTGGGTATGGGGATGGGTATGAGGATGTACATATCCCCACCATAATACCCGTCCCCGTTTAAATTATTAAAATATTCACAATTAATTAAGTAATCATATATATATATATATATATATTATTTTTTATTTCTTCTAATTATTTAGTTTGTCATGACACTCATTCGCATCTTAATTATATTTTCCATCTTATGATAACCTTTATGTAATTATTAAAAAGATATATGTCAATTAAAAAATTTGTATGTCTCACATTTGAATATTTCTATTATTTTTTAATATTTTATTTATTATATATTTTCCTTTCTCATGAGAATGTTTAATACTCTCAATTTAAGTATTTAATAGCACAAACCTTTTGTTTACTAGGTAATATAAAAAAATCATTTACTTATTATTATTAGTTTTTTTTTCATTTGAAGAACTCTTTTGTTTTGCTAAAAAACTTTTTTGTTATTTCTCAACCATTGAATATATATGTTAATATTTGAAAAGTTTTCTTAGATCTCTAAGATATTTTTCAACTTATCATAACCTTAATTATACATTTGTTTTCCTTTGTGCAATTTCTTTCAATAGTCTCTCAAATTGTTTATAAACATTTGTTAATTTTTTAATATTTTTATTTATTGTTTATTTTCATTATGTACAATACTATTTCAATATATTTTATCTAATTATTTTTTATTTTCTAACTCACTATCAATCATACTGTAATTTTTTCACTATAATTGTATAAGTAACTTTTATTTACTACAATATAAAAATTTAATGTAATTGTCATGAATATTTTTTTATCACCATCCAACATAACTGAAGTTCAAAAGATACAAGATCTATGTTAAAATTTTATTATTATGATTATTATTTGTTCTTTGTATCATTTTTATCAAGTAATGTATTATAACTTTTATTAGTATATAAAAAAAAGATTCATTAGAATTTAAAAGATTGAAGTAAACAAACATTTAAAATATATTTTAATTTGAATATTTGTTTTACTTTTATATTTTAAAAAAATATTTTTAAATTTTATCAACTAGGTTTCATTAATGTTTGCAAATTTAATAAATATGTTGGTTCTCATGAAATTTTATTTGGTATTATAATCTAAAATGTAAACAACTATAATTTATTTTAAACTTTTATTATGATTATTATTTGTTCTTTGTATCAATTTGATCAAATGATGTATTATAACTTTCATTAGTGTATAAAAAATATATTCATTAGAATTTAAAAAATTAAAATAAACAAACATTTAAAATATATTTTAATTTGAATATTTGTTTTCCTTTTATATTTTTTAAAAAATATTTTTAAATTTTATCAACTATGCTTCATTAATATTTGCAAATTTAATAATTGTGTTGGTTCTCATGAAATTTTATTTGGTATTATTATCTAAAATGTAAATAATTATAATTTATTTTAAACTTTTATTATGATTAGTATTTGTTCTTTGTATCATTTTGATCAAATGATGTATTATAACTTTTATTAGTGTATAAAAAAGAGATTCATTAGAATTTAAAAAATTGAAGTAAACAAATATTTAAAATATATTTTAATTTGAATATTTGTTTTCCTTTTATGTGTTTTAAAAAATATTTTTAAATTTTATCAACTATGTTTCATTAATATTTGCAAATTTAATAATTATTTTGGTTCTCATGAAATTTTATTATAATCTAAAATGTAAACAATTATAATTTATTTTAAAGTATTTGATATCGAAGAAACAACTATCCTTCTAATATTGAATATTTGATAATATTATCTTTCCTTTACCATAATTTTTTTATTATTTTATAAAAATTAATTAAAATTAATATTGAAGTAGTAAGAAGATGGGTATGGGTATGGGTACGAGATTATACCCGTTACTCGGTGGGGATGGGGATGGGACAAAAGTTTAATACCTGTTGGGTTTGGGTATGGGGATGAGGATGAATTTTTTTTACGGATGGGTATGGGATAGCGAAACCCGTGTCCGCCCCGCCCCGTTGCCATCTCTACTCATCATCTCTATCTCTATTCAAAGTTCTTCCTTCGATCTCACATATAAAAATAGTCACGATATTCATCTCCCATTCAAATCACTCTCTCCTCCATGATAATCCTCCATGATAAGTTGAAGCCATGTATTATATATTAGTTGAATGCACATGGTTATTATTATTAATATGGTAATCCTCTTTATTATTGTTCTTGCAGAGAACAAACAAGATAGGTTAGGCACAAGAGTCACCTTACCCATGTAGTCCGTTATCTCCTCGATTGGCCTCTTCCCGGTCGATACATGTCGGATTAGACCCAGAAGGGGTTACCTGCAAAAGGGACTCCGAAGCTCAAGTGAGTCAAAACTCTAAAAAAGGTCAAATTTGTGATTAATGAATGCGTACCTTTAATTACTGGGGTCCACGCGTATTTATAGAGCATTAATGATGTCTGGTTATCTCGTGGGCTGGGCCTTGACTTTGGGCTCTAGCTTGGGCTGTGAGTGGGCCTGGGCCCTAATCCAGGCCCTTAAGGTCTATTGAACGTGGGGGCTTCCATTCTACTAAGTCTTCAATGGCGGTATGATCCGCTTAATTCCAGACTTGTCGGATGTCGTTCTTGGCCGCACACTGTCCTAGGTTGGCCGGTTTGTTTGTTACTTTAGTTTTTATTCAGTTATGAGTCTGAGTCCATGCCAGCCCAAGTCGTTTACTTAGGTTGTTTCCGGCATGTATGTGAGGGTTGTCATGTATATGGTTAAGTTGATCAGGTCCGATACAATTATAGACAAAGTTTTTTGAGAAAATGTTTTAATACAAAGGTGTTGTTTAGTTGAAATCGTTAAGATTTTGTTTGTATTGAAATAATTAAGATGGTGTGTAATTAAAATTGTTAAAAATGCTATTGAGTGAAAATTGTTAATATTTGAATCACTACATGACTAGATTTATTAAATTTTTAAGATATAAATAGATCGCAAATGATTGGTAAATATAATAAGACATAAAAGGAAGTAAGCATATTCAAAAGGAGACATAATTATAAAATAAATGACAAAACAAGACTAAACCAATCCACTATATTTGTTGTTGGGTGTTCTATATGACGGTGGGTGGTAGAATTTAATTGAACCCTGGTTACGGTGGGGTTGAAAAAAAAAATATTGAAAAAAAAATAGTTAAATTAGTTAATGAAAGATTAAATGTGTTATGAAATTGGTTAAATATGTATTTTTGAAGAAAGTCTTAGGCATTAACACTAATCCTATGTTAGTGACTTGTCAAGTTAGTGGAGTAACTGTTATTGATCATTGTGATCTTGGGTGGATGAATTTTATTGGACATTCAGCTTGGGACTTTGCTACCAAACACTAATGATGTAATTATGTTTTTGGGAGCAGGTAACGCATAATATGATCTTAGTTGTACTCAAAATTAGTCGAATTTTATTTGTAAGGTATAGACTTATTTGATTCTAATATTTATTCAATTTTTTCAATTTAGTATATATATATATAGTTTAATTTGATTTTAATATTTGTCAATTTCGTTCAATTTGATATTTTCTGTTAATATTGTTAAAATAGTTAACGGATTATGAACATTGACTATCTATGTCACTTTGTGGTTCTTTTTTATTTTATTTTTTAAACTTTTTAAGTTATTTTTATTTTAAAATAAAATGTCCACGTGTCAAGCCAATATCATACCACATGTCAGGCCAGTTTTCTGTATTCAATTTGATATTGATATTCATTATTTTTGTTCAATTTGGTCCCAATTGTTTTTAATACTTGATGTGATTTTTAACCTCTTCAATTTTTAAACCAATTGTGTTATTCTCTACTTTTAAAATTTTCATTCTAATTTTAAACCTTATATAACTTAAACAAAAAACATTTAATAAAATTGTAAGTTTTAAAAAAATATCAATATAACATTCATATATAAAAATTAATTTTGGTCTCAATTTGGATAAGGACAAAACTGCTCAACTTTAAAATAAAATTAGGACTAAATTGAACAAAAATAATGAATATTAAAACTAAATTGACTATAGAAAACTGACACTGACATATGACATAATATTGACTTGACACGTGGACATTTTATTTTTAAAATAAAAAAAATTAAAAATAAAAAAAAATTAAAAAATTAAAAAATATAAAAAATATAAAATAAAATAAAATAAAACACGAAATGACAAGTGATCGTCATTGTTTACAATTCGTTAACTATTTTAATGATGTTAGCAAAAAGAATAAAATTGAACAAAATTGGCGAATATTAAGACAAAATTGAACAAAAAAAAATATTATGACCAAATTGAAAAAACTAAAGGAATATTAGGACTAAATTAGTATTTAAACCTAAATATAAATATGTCAAATTGTTGAAAAGTATAGTAAGTTTATAATGGTGTTGCTTTTGAAAAATATAATTAATGTTAGTTTTTGTTTAATTTTTGTTGTGTTTATAAATAATGTAAAATGTTTCTCTTTTTATTGTATCTTGTACAAATTGTATAAAGCGAAGGTTTATGTTAATTAAATTATATATAAATATTCATTTCTTAATTTACTTTTAAATTTTAATTGAATTTGTAAATTTTTACTTTTGTTATTGGTCATTGTCATTTCTATGATAAATTAAGTAGAAGTAGATCGTCTAATAAACAACTCATCTATTTTCGAGATAGAGCATCTAATATTTGATTAGACATTCTAAGGAATGATCTTACTCTATTTAAAATGTGAGAAGATAGGGTTAGTCAACCTAAATCATCTTTCAATAAATTCAATTTGAACTTCAATAAGCCAACACTTAAAAGTGTTTACAAAGGACATAGTATCATGAAATAAAAACAATGTTTAAAAGTGTCTATAGATAGCATAATAACATGAAATAACAATAAAAAGGGGTTTGCTATAACGATGTAAAAATTAAACAATTATATGAAGACAAGTTCATTATCCAAATAATTAGTTGTTGAATTCTTCATAAGTTACCATAGAATCACCAATCATTTAATTTCCAAATGAATATGAATTAATTAAGCATGTGTCAATAAATTTCGTGCATATAT
>Ga0209589_1013079_pt1 | contig 11003 bp, 11 predicted proteins | sample CowpeawhiteBW_FD_187525 | JGI IMG/M metagenome (GOLD analysis project Ga0209589, IMG submission 187525) | Root nodule microbial communities of legume samples collected from California USA - Cow pea white BW (SPAdes) (version 2) | ecosystem: Host-associated > Plants > Roots > Nodule | place: USA...
AAAAAATAAAATAAATATTATATAATTTTATATATATATATATATATATATATATATATATATATATATATTATACAAAAATTAATATATGATAAAATCTATTTACATTCATTTTATTGAATTATTTTATTATTATGGAAAGACCAAGAAAATAGTAAAAAGAAATAGTGATTTTTAAAAGATGACATTCAATTATTTTATATTTAAAAGGTTAGATTATAAATGGAATCTATTAATCAAGTTTCATTTTATAAAAATTACTATCAACATACAACTCACTTAGCATGATCATTTCCAACACCAACTTCACACATGAACATGAAAAAGAATTAATCAACTCATCTCTCATAAGCAAATTTTAGCCATCAACCATTGTCCAACACATTCTCTGCTACCCAAAACCAAATACTTTTCCTATGCCACAAAAAAAATCATAATAACCATTAAAATTTTCCTTCATTCAAATTATACCTCAAGACCATAAACATCTCATTATATCACATAAGAATATGAAAATGCTGCCCAACCACAAATTAAAAGAATTTCAAGCTTCATACCAACAAGAAGATCATAAATCAATCATAGTATACCCAACCAAACCATAGAAAATACAACAACGATGATAGCTTCCCTTACACCAAAACTTAAACCAATAATGTATATCACGCTCCTTCCATGGATTCATCAATTAAAAAAAATACCATCAACTCTTCATCTTCCCACATACCACAAAAATGCCTAAAACCAAACTACCATACTTTTGCTTTAACCAAGGTTCAAACTCATCACCACTAAGTTTCAAACAAACACTCCAAACCAAATAAACTATTATAGTTATCTTGTCATACACATACATAACAACATTACAATAAATATACACATACATGTCATGTCCCAAAATAATTATAGAAAAATGAATACATCAAATGTGCATGGCAGGAATCAAACACAGGACCCTCTACCTCAAACCATAAGAAAAAGCTCAAACCAATTGTGCTACTCTTTCCTTTTGAATAAATTATTATTTAATAAATTTAAATAATATCTCCCACATCCAATCTACCTTTCTTGCAATTTTAATTATTTTCTTGGGTCTTACAAGGATCCTTGCAAAGAGTTCAACATATTCAACCGATTAGAATTTCAAAATAGAATAAGTTCACTTTTTACTCCTTTTTGGATTAGTGTATTGTTTTGAGTTGCATGTTGCTCTCTGGTCCATGCATGAGACTCAAAGTAACCCAAAGAGAATCTATGTTTGTTTGTGATCATGAGAATGTGTTCTGATCTTTAATAAGAGTTTTCTTTATCTAATTAGAGTATCTTATAAGAATTATTGCTTTAAGAACAACCTTTGAGTTAGGGATTTTTTCTTTAAGTAAGGTAAGCTAGTAATAATTAACTTTTGTTATGCTTGTCTTTGATATGAATGTTTATCCTTGACAAGATTTTATGACGATTTGGTGTGATTTTTCTTGATTAGAGTTTGTTCCGTCAAAAAAGGTGTAAAATAACCATCAACTGAAAATAAAAAGAAAGAAGTATTTTAACCTTAGCTAATGACTCACTTAGGCCAAAATAAATTTGTCCCTTGACCATGGGAGTAACATTCTTATTTATAGAAGGTAAATCGGTTACAAATATTGCAGATATACATAATCAGTTAATGCATAATAATAGTCTTAGAGACAATCTAAAATATTCCCCTAAATAACAACTAGAATATTTACCTAAATAATAACTAATGTATCTTCTTTTAAATATTTTTTTAACCAAAATAATCACTTTATATAATCTAAGATTCTATCTTCACGTGCACCATCTCCTCAATCCTAGCTTCTTATAGAGAGGTCGGTCCTAGGGTAACATCCTCGTAAATCTTGAACCATCAACCAACTACCCTCAATGGCATCAGTCCTAGGAAGACATCCTTCTAGCTTCTTTCAATGACCTTGGCTATATGGAGACATATTTTCAAATTCCTACAATGACCTCGGCTCTGTGGAGACACCTTTCTGGACTCTTACAATGACCTCGGCTGTGTGGAAACATCTTTTTGAATTCTTGTAATGACCTCAACAAAGTGGAGACATATTTCTAGATTCTTGCAATGACCTCGACTTTGTGGAAACATCTTTCAGAATTCTTGTAATGACCTCGACTTCGCAGAGACGTGTTTTCTGACTTGAATTTTTGCTCGATTCCTTGGCCTATTCAATACCTCGGTTTATTGGAGATCTTCTCCATCCAGGAGGGAACAAAGTTAATTGTAAAGAACCCTCTTAGTGAATTTTTGTACCTAGACACTGTGATAGAACATGGTGTGTATATTGAATTGATGTTTGATTTGTGGTGTCAACACCCAATTTCGTTCAGGCGAATAAAATTGTTTCTAAAAATATTCAAAAAATAAATTTAAAAAAAAAAGAAAAGGTAAAAATAAATTGTTTAAAAAATTAAAAAATTAATTAATAAAAGTTTCTTTAATTTATGTTTTTAAGAGTTGAGCAAAATAATATTTTTGTTTTTTTAAATAATAAAATAAAAAAGATAAGTTCGTTTTTTTAATTAATTAATAAAATTCAGAAATTAAAAAATTAAAAAATTGAAAATAAAAACGGTTTGCAAGATTGGAGGGAATATTTTTTTATTCCTATCGCAACTTCTACTTCAACTCCTACTCATAACTTCATTGGCACATATTGGAAAGATCGTGAAAAGAAAATTGAAACCAACATTCTCATATACACAGTTTTATTTTGTTTTCATTTTTAGAGGCATCTTTTTCCATTCACGAAATACTTTCCATTCACGAAACAGAAGCCTACAAACCTCCTTTACCATCGTTCACAAGACAACAACAGTGCAAAGAGTGAAGCAATGATAGACACAACAGTGCAACAAAGAATATAAACAACATTTAGAACCAAGAACAAGGGATAACAGTGATAAAAACACAAAGCTGAGACATTAAATAAGGTACGAAATCTTCATTCTTCAAATTTTGCTATGATGCTTTGCCTATTCTATCATTGTTGTGCGCTAATGGTATGAATTGCAAATTATTTCATCCAATGCCTGAAATCGTTAATCATTCAATTAAAACTGGAAAATATGTAAAATAAAAGAGAATTGGGTTTAAGTAATTTGACATAGAAAAGAAATAGAAAGGATTGATTTGCTACTAACAAATAGAGGTTCGGTAGTGAACATTGACATTTCAGAAATCGTGGGACAGCCATGGGTTGTGTTTGAATCATTTAGTAAAGGTGGTTTGCGGTGGTCACCGGCGTTGGATTGAACCAGTGTTGGATTCTGGGATGATGTGATGAATGCGATAACATGTTGGCGTTGGTGACATCGTTGGCGGCATTAGGGTCGTACCACCGCTGTTGGCAGTCCCATCAAAGTCGCGAATAGTGGTGCTGGTTCAATGAGGGATGCGGCGTAGGGATGGAAGCAAAAATCTATGGTTGCCGCTGCTGTTGGTGATAGTGGATCCGAGAATGGTTGTCGTTGTCGTTGTTGCTGCCATTACTTTTGTCGTCGCTGGTGGTCTAAGTTTCGAGTTAGGGCAACAATGGTGGTTTGTGGAAAAGAAGAAGATGAAGTAAGGTTACGTCTCATGTTATGCGTTTTGTTAATTAGGGTTAGCAGATTTAACATTTTCTTCACGCACCTCCATAATTAAATCACGCACCCCTATTTTTTAATTAAGGTTAGTAGATTCATTTTTCTTCACGCACCTCCATAATTAATTCACGCACCCTTGTTTTTTAATTAAGGTTAGCAAGTTTCATTTTTCTTCATGCACCTCCATAATTTAATTCGTACACCCCTACTTTTAATTTGGGTTCTGGTTATTTATTTACTTCATGCACTCCCCAATGTAATAACCCTACACCCCTTACATTAAGTTCTATTTTACCTTCTCTACTTGCGTTTTCACTGAGCACACACCCTACTCCTTTAATTTCCTTTTCTAGATTAGGATGTGTTTACTTTATGCACCACGCATTTATCACTTATGCATTCCCATCTTCTATTTTACCATTTTTAATTAAATATCACATTGTAATCATATCATTTTCAAAAATAATAACAAAATATTTTAAATTGAATTAAAAATTAAAATAATTTTCAAAAATAATAAAAATAAGAATAAATAAAATTTAAAATTATTATTTTTTATTTTATTTTTTAGTGTCTAATCGACCGTTCGCGTCGCACGACACTTCTTTTTAAATACAAAAATTATAAAAATAGTTTTGGTATCTAATTGATCGATCGCGTCACACAATACTTCTTTTTTAACTATAAAAGTCATAAATATTGTTTTGGTGTCTAATTGACTACTTGCGTCACACAACACTCCCTTTCAAAAAATACAAAATATAAAAAATGTTTTTTTTGTTAACCCGGCCGCACACGTCGCATGACTCTTATTTTCAAAAATGTCAAAAGACATTTTTAAAAAATTAAATATTCTAATCAAGTTTTATAAAGAACTACATAGCCCTGATTTCTCATTTTTAATGAGAATACATAGGGCCAAGGTTTTAACCCTTGTCGGGTCCATTTCACACAAAATATATGTTTGTTCAATATTTTCTTAGTTTTGGGAAAAATAAATATTATAAAATAAACACATCTCTTTTGCAAATTTAATTAAAGGTACCGCCTTTGGGCGGACGCTGTAGGGTGCTAATACCTTCCCTACGCGTAACCGACTCCCGGACCTTAAATTTGGTTTTCTTAGACTTTATATTATTTTTATGGTTTTCCGTAGTTTTTCAGAATAAATTATGGTGGCGACTTCAAATATCTTTTTTCAAATGAATTTCTTTTTAGTTCATCCTCCCGTCGCAATTTAGGTTGCCACAAATGGCGACTCCACTTGGGAAGGCTAGAGAGTCAAACTTATTTAATCGAATATGCGAAAGCGATGTGTTTAATTTAGATTTTTTTCCTTTTTCGATTTATGTATATTATTTATTCTTATTGGTGTATGACATATTTGTGGATATTAAACCTTAGGGTAGAAAACATGTTTTTTGTACGGATCATTTTAGTTTTGCAAGTGGGGGTTTAGGTTTGCATTTTTCTCCTTTCACACTCACCTTATATTTTGTACATGACATGAGTGCGACCTTATACCCGGGTTTGAGTAGCTTAGAATTAGAAGGGGATTGTGTAGTAGTGCCATAGGGGATGTACTTCCCAAGTGGTCATTGCGAGAACCCCAGCTAGAGTCTGTTTGCTTCATTTGATACTCTCACATCGTGTTGTTTACCAACTGTTGTGAAAAATGTCGTGAAGTGGGCTATAACTCTAATAACCTTTTATCCTTAGAAAATAGGAGACTATCCTGGTGAGCCCATATACCTACCTTAATCCTATGACGCGCTTAAACCTTATAAGGCACAAAGTGAGATGCGTATTCCTATAATTCCTATTTTGTTTTTGTTTTTGTTTTTATTTGTATTTCATTCTTTGTGTTTCTCTTTTCAGGTTGTAATAAGTTATGTAAATTATTCATAGCATCATGTAGTCTGTAATTTTTCTTTTTCTTGTACATTTTCATTGTACTCATTCTAGATAGAAAATTATAAAGTTGTGTCATTTCCTTGGAGAAGAAATGGAAATTAATAGGGAATCTGGAGTTGGAGAGCATTATGGTTCAGAGTCACTAAAAAAGAAGCAGTCAATTAGAGTAAAGGAAGGCAACTTGACTTATCTTCGAGAGTTTGTTGGGAAGATGAATACTATCCAGAGGAACAATTTTCGAAGGAAATATGAGAATTTACTGAATCTTCTAGAGATTGATACTCATGTTCCAACTATTACTGCTTTGGTCAAATACTATGATCCGCCACTCCGGTGCTTCACCTTCAAGGATTTTCAATTAGTGCCGACAGTAGAGGAATTTAGGGATATTCTAGACCTACCATTAGAAGGAAAAGTTCCTTACAAGCATATAACGCAAAATACATTTGTTTCTACATTAGTAGGAATCCTAAAGGTACACCCTGCAAAGTTAGAAGGAATTCCTCAAGGGTTTCTAGAAGGGCATCTACGTCAATTGGCTGATAAACACATGGGGGAAACCTTCATGGATGTACTGAAGCTCATTCTTTATGGCGTTATAATTTTCCCAAGCATTGATAATTTTGTTGATTTCTCAACCATTAATGTTTTCATAGCATATAAAATCAATGCAGAAAATCCAGTCACAACAATCTTAGCTGATGTTTATAGAAATTTGAATATGTGTTATGAATCTAAGAAGAAGAAGTTGTCATGTTGCTTGCCAGTATTATATAAATGGTTTATTTCTCATGCCAGTCTAAATTACAAGCTAACTGCTAAAGGAGCACAAGAATGGGCGTGTTTTTTTGCTAAATTACATAATGGAATGATCAAACGAGAGGTGTCCTAGCAGCAGAGATAACATATCATACATTGTGGGGAGTATCTAAATGTTGCTCTTATAGGAACCAAATATTGTGTTAATTATAACCCAATATTAGCACAAAGACAATTTGGGTATCCTATATGAGGTGCACCAAATCCAGAATTTTAGTTGCAGTGTGGAATTGCTATAAAGAAGGGACATTTAATGATTTACTCCGACGGATTAGAAGTGCTTGGGGCAGTGTGGTGCGTGTAGAAAAAGACTTAAGGTCGTGGGTAGTAAATGAGAAGACGTCTTATCAGCAATGGGTAATGGATAGGGTTGAAGTGGTGAAGCTACCGTTTAGACCAATTGCCTTCATGCCAGAACAATAAGATGTCGAGAGTGAGGAAGTAAAAACCCTTAAGGAAGAAATAGAAAAGATGAAGCAGAAAAATGTTAAGCTTGTTAATGATCTTCAAAAAGCTCATCATGAATATGTAGATCTCAAACATGACAATGAAGCCAGGATCAGAACTTGTGATGTATTAATAAAGAAGCAGAGAGGAAAGAAACCATCACTTCAGAGTACAATAAGATCTCGAGGCAGCTAATAAAAAGCTAGCTTTGAGAGGCAAAGAGAAGAAAGTGGTGACATTGTTTGAATGTGAGAAAATTGCATTATGTGAAAAATTGGCAAGAGACAAAAGGGAGGCATTAAACAAGCTGCGTAATGCACAAGTTAGAATTAAAGAGATGGAACAACAGAAAGAAAAAATGACAGCAACTTATGAGGAAAAGATAGAAGAAGAGCGTTGGTATAGAGCAGAGTTAGAAAATGACATATAGTACAGGAATAGAGAGTTCGAGAGACAGATGAAGGATACAATATCTGTAAGACTCGGGAAAATTAAATAGTTATTTAATTAATTATTTAATTAGGACGAGTAATGAGAACATTTACAGCAATAAATGTGAGGAGCTATGACGTGAAAAAGTGCTAGCTTATGTGGTTGAGAGTACTTTATTGTGTGTGAGGACTTGGGTTCGAGTCCTATGTGTGTCATTTGGATGTTATTAAATTATGCATTTTTATGTAATTATATATTGAATGTGTGGTGTCATGATAAACTCTTAGAATGTAGGACTTATCATGAAATAAGGATTGGTTGAATGGTTTGGCCTTGGTTGGGTATGTGCATGAGTGTGGGTTCAAACCTTGGTGAGAACTAAATAATTTCTTTTTGCCAAATTTTCCTTTTACATGAATGTGAAAGGGCTAGAAACCTAGCAACCAAAGGAGAGGTAACCTAAGGGCTGGAAAACAGAGGGTTAATTGAACATTGGACTAGCATTGGTGTAATTCTTAATTAAAATTCGTGTAAGGCACTAAAAGGGTAATAAGTGAGAGTGATTGTGAGAGAGAAGGTCATAAGAAGAGAAAGAGTGCACTGTAAATTCGTACTCACCATAAGCAAGGGTTTTTCAGAGTTTTGGGGCTGATTGAGAGAAGTGGTGGGGCTGAAATCACCAAGGATTGGACTGGAAACAAAGGCTAAGAAGGTTTTGTGAGGGGATAGGCATACAGATTCGAATTTGGCAAGGAATCCAGGTAAGGGGAGTTGTTTCGTTGATATTTTAATACATGTACGTTCCACTGTATCGTAACTAATTGAAATCGCATGCTTCCACCTGTTTTCTGCACTGTTCGATTGGGTTTCTGGGTTTTTCCCAGAAACCGCCTGGCGGTTTGATCCCTACCGCTAGGCGGCTCATCAAAGGTGAGCATATGTTCTTGTTTTTGTTTGAGTCGCCTGGCGGCGATGAGTGCCTGCCCGGCGGCGTGACCTTGGCTGTGTTCTGTTTGATGGTTTTGATGCTAAATTGGGTGAATATAATGAACTGTTGAGTCTCAAATGTCTGTATAAAATTGTATAATGGATTATTGTCATAGACTTCTTGTTGGAATGTGTATGATCATATTGGGGTTTTGAATATGGGATTGTTGGGTGGATTAGGAAGTAATTGGAATTGAGGAATGTGATAATGGTAATATTGTTGAGATTAGGTGCTAAAAAGGATGTAAATGTATGAGTGGTGGTTATCGAGGAAGGAAAAGTAAGATAGGCTTGTGGAGAGTGTAGAAACGCATGTAGGTGGTCTGATACTGGTGTGCCGCCTGGCGGGGCTGTGCTGTCCGCTAGGCGATGATGTGTGGCAGCTCTAATTGGGTGCGGTACTGGGGATTTCTTCGAGAAAGAGAGAGAGAGAGAGAGGAAACCTTGAGGATTGAAAAGGTTGGTGTAGTAGAAAGGAGAAAATTATGAGTGAGAAGTGGAAAGGAGAGGTAGCTTGAAAGGAGGCAGGGTAAAGGGATAGGAAGTGGATTAAGCTTATAGGTAGTGTAATGAGTGAGAGGAAATGCATTTGGAATGATTTGATGTTTAAATAGAATCTGAACATGTCGCTAAATTGTTAGTCAATGTTATGGGTTAATGATAATGAAGAGGAGTTAATTGAGAAGAATGGTAGAAAAGTTGGAACTAAGAATTTGCGTGAGATGGGCAGGAGGAGTGGGAAGATAGAGTGAAGGATGGAAGGATACATGAACTGTTGATGGAGTATATGAGGTGTATGCATGAGCATAATTGTGTAAAAGGGAGATATGGGAATGAGATATGTTATTTGTGAATTAAGACATGATGGCATGACTTAAGAATAAATAAATCTCTAGTGGAAATGTGTGAATGATAAGGTTGGGCTATAGTGAAATTAAAATAGATTGGGAATTGGCAAGAAATCAGAATTGAGTACTGAGACCAAAAAGGTGAGTGGGCCTTAGAGTAACTTGGACTGTAGCACCAACTAAAATTGAGTGCCAATAATCAGCTGCAGAATGCCTCTGATATGGCGCCTGGCGGCTTGCCGATCACCGCCAGGCGATAGACGTAGCGTGAGTGAACCCTGCACTGAGAGGCGCCTGGCGGCAAGGGTGGAATCCGCCAGGCGGTGACCGGGAAACAGTGGGTCTGTGGCAGCGTTGGCGCCTGGCAGTGGGGGGGAACCGCCAGGCGGTCTGGGTCAGTTTAGCCTGGCGACTCGTGGTGTAGCGTTGGGCGAAAATCCAACAGAGTATGACTTGTGTGTTTTGAGTTTAAGTTTTAATGTGATACTTGGATCGGGAGATGTTGTGCCATGAGCGGGTAGGTTCATGGATGATGTTTTACATGTGATGATATGAACGGGGAGGTTTATATCCTGTTATTCTCACGTGGGGATACGAGCGAGGTAGGTTCGTATGTTCCATGCTCACGTTGAGAGATGCCACGTGCGGGGAGGTACGGGGGCTGGTGGATCACATGTGTTGGACTACGGGCGGGCAGGTCCGTAGAGTAGGACTACGAGCGGGGAGGTTCGTAGAGGCAGGACCGCGAGCGGGCAGGTTCGTGTGAGCATCATGTTCCCGAGTCCAAGGCTAAGTAATTGTATGATTAGAAGACTGATAAGTCTTGGGGTTAAGGTCTTGGCCAAGAATTATGTAGAATGAATAAGATGGATGTACGATTTATTTTGAATATTGTATATCTCTTATTTTATTTTTCTCAGCTCACCCTTTCTTGTTTGTGTGTTTGTGTATGGCGATGATCGTGTGATTCGTTACATGAGAGCAGATGTTGGTACAGGTGATGCTGAGGATGACCAGACGACGGAGTGAGGGCTAGCAGTGGGATTAGAGCTAGGGTTTTGCTTATGTGTATTTTATGTTTTAAATACAAATTTTGGGAACTTGTAACATTTTATGGATTTAGTTATGAGTTTTGGTGCGCTATTTTAATGAATTTAAATTTTCCCGCGTTGGGATTTTTATAAAGATGACTATCAATATAATTATTTCTTTTATTATTTATTTTTAAGTAATATTCCTTAGGGATGTTACAATATCGGCCTATGAAGCAAAACTGGCTGAAGAAATTGGTACCGGGCGGAGTCGGAGGAGGAAAATCAGAGATTGATAACTGAATGTGCTATGTTAAGTGGAGCTGCAAAGCATTGGAGAGGATGTTTTTAAAAGTTAGTAGCTATAGCTAACAGAGCAATTGAAGATGTACCCAGGATGTTAACTGATGCTGAGATTGCAATTCCTATATTCAATCCACCAAAAGCAATTGAAGATTTCCTCGGTTATTGTAGGAAGCTAGTAAGGGAAATGAAGAACATAGTGGCTATAACTCAAAATTAATGTTTATGCTTGCTTTCTATTTCTTGTTGTTATGAACTTCTGAACATTGTGGATTTTCTGATGTATCGAGTACTTCATTTCGTGTTAATTTCCATTATTACTTGCAATGTTATTCGCACAACTTTATAGTTTCTAGCTAGAATGTTTGCATTTGCATTTGTCTTTTCTTTTCCTTTTTCGCACTTTGATGAGTTCAAATTTTTGCCCTCATTTAATATTTAAATTTGGGGATTTAATTGAATTTTTTGTGCTTAAAGATTGATTTAATTAGGATTTGTGATTATTGGATTTATTGAGTAAGTTTGGTAAAAGTGGCGTAAAAATTGATTTTAGTTGCATAAAATATTATTGGATATTCTAACGTTTGTT
>Ga0209589_1013081_pt1 | contig 11003 bp, 10 predicted proteins | sample CowpeawhiteBW_FD_187525 | JGI IMG/M metagenome (GOLD analysis project Ga0209589, IMG submission 187525) | Root nodule microbial communities of legume samples collected from California USA - Cow pea white BW (SPAdes) (version 2) | ecosystem: Host-associated > Plants > Roots > Nodule | place: USA...
ATGTTGTTTTTTTTTTACTTAGCATGTTGTGAAGTGTATTTTTTGTTGAATTTCTTTTGTTGTTATTCGTTATTGTATTATTAATAAATTTTGATAGGTTGTTGATGAATCATGGCTGGAAAGAGTAGAAAAGATAAAGTTTTAGAAGAGGAACGAGTAAGTGTTTTGAAATGATGTTTTTCATGGTAAATTTGAAATTGTTATATGAATAGTTAATAATGCAATGTGTATTTTATTTTCATTGAAAGGTACGATTAATTAATTTTGTCGACACAAAATATATTGTTCGCATGAATAATCTGTTGACGGATGCACACCGTGCAAGGATTGGAAGCACACCTTTCAAATGGTGTTTGCAATTGGAGAGATGTTTAGATATTTGTACTCCTTTAATCCAGCAGTTGGTTCGTCGATGGGATTCTTGTGAAGAATCTTTTCGTCTGTGGCAGCATCTTGTGCCCTTTGGTGTTGTTGATGTATGTATTAGTTTGGGGTTGAGTGTACTTGGGGAGGAGGTTCAATTTGATGGTTATGCTTGTGGTTGTGTTGCTTCATTATTTAGTGGTGAATGTATAACAATTAAGGATATTGTTAAAGTAATTAGTTATACAATAGGCACTGAGGAGGATGATGTTGATAGTGTTTGCCGATTATATATATTATTGTGTTTTGTTGTCTTCTACTTTCCTAGAAATTCAAAATCAGTGTGTAATATGCCATTTAGGGTATTAGAGAATCTTGATAGTTTGGTGAACTATAATTGGGCTGGGGCAGTTCATAAATTTTTGGTGAATGGATTGAGTCGTGCTCACTTGGTGGATTGTAACAAAAAAAATCAACATAAGATAACCTTACCTGGATGCGTTGTGGTGTTACAGGTAACATGTTTGTTTTTTTGTATTGTTCATTTATGATGTTTAGTAATTGTTTTGTTATGATTTGATTAATTTATGTCTTATGTTGTAGATTTGGGCTTTCGAGCGACTCGGATTAGGCGGGCCTAATAGGGAAATTGTATTCCCAAGAATTTTGCGATGGCCAAGTTTGAAGTTACGGACCACTAGCATCGAGAGGCTTTTGATGAAACCGAAGGTAATGAATTTTGTCATTTAAAATTATTCATTTAGTTACATTCGTTATTTTGACATCATATGTTGTGTTGTAACTGAATGTTTAAACATGTTTTGTAGATTATTTGGGATTGGGCATTAACGGCTGAATGTAGATCTAATCCAATGGTTCGGGCTGCACTAAATATTGATGGTGAAGCAGTCAATGAAGATGATGTCGATTGTGGTGAATCCAATTTTGAGGAGGCTTGCATGAAGAAAGTGGAAATGAATGAAATGGAAATAATTTCCCTGAAGGAACAGCTGAAGATGTTGCAGGATGAGGTATTCTCACGTGGTAAGTGGTCATCCCAAGAAGACACTAATGTGGGAGACGATAAGGGTGATCTTTTTGAAGAAAGCGGACAAAAGCCTACTTCTTATACTGATGGGACAAAGTGAGTGGACATAAACTTCATGAAGATGTTGACATGAGTAAGGATCCTGCTGGGCGTAAACAGAAGGGTGTTAAAAAGGGAAAGGTTAAACGACAATATACTCCATTTAAAGTAGAAAGTGTTAACTTTGATGGATATCGTTGCGGGAGTAGTGATTTCCTTCCAACAACAGCAACAAGTTCACCCATTGCAGTAGTTAGGAGTTCACCCATTGTAGGAGGAAGAAGTGAACCCATTCCATTAGCCAGAATTTTACCCATTGAAGTTGATTATCCTTTATTGGGTGTGGATGCTCTGAAGTTGTACATGACATTGACTCGTGTTGATTCTCTATATCGGTACGTCATTTGTTTTACTATTATAAGTTTTATTGACCTGGTTTGTATTACTAATAGTCATTAATTTGATTCTGTAATGTTGTTTGCAATATAAATGGTCAAATCTTGACGACCCAGGACTGTATGGGTTTTCGACCAACAGGTTACATATGCAACATGGTGAGATGAACATTTATGTGTTAATATTAGTGATTATGTTATGATTTAGAATAATTTATTAGTACATTATTGTGTTGTTGTAGGCTGTATTGTTTGCAACAAATGTTATGATGCATAATGAAAGGAAGTTGCATGACCGGGTGCAAAGAATCATAATGAATCCCATGTATACGGTAATATTGTAATATTTAGTAGAAGTTGATATTTTGATAACAATTATATGAAATTGACATAGTGCGTTGTGGAATGCAGGATTGGCTTTTACATGACAGCAACAAAAGAATTGCAAACAGACGTGTTTGGAAATTAAGTGACTATAATACCTTTTTTTGTAGCTCGCTGGTTGGCATGGAGGACATCCTTAGCGCTGAATTTGTATACATTTTATTACTGTTCAAGATTTATTATTTCATGCCATGGAAGTTGACTCCTTTTGTTATTTAGGTATGATAAATAATTAAGTCTTGTATGATTTTTGTAGTTGTTTGCTCCAATTGTCCATGGTGATCATTGGTGGTGCTACTGTGTGAACCTTAAGACGATGGAATTTTTTGTGTTTGATTCCCTAGGACATAGTAGAAACAACCGCACAAGGATAGACAACTACATTGTAAGTATAAATTGTATATGTTTATTAGAGTAAATTTTTTTAATTTTTTCCCATAATATGTGTAACTTATATGGCAGGCGCGTAACATGGAATTGTTTTTGTGTATATTATTAAATTGTGAATCGAAAAATAAGCCATCTTTTGAAGTGCTGGGTGTGGACACTCCAATTCAACCTAATGGGTAAGTTGTAACATTTTGTGTGTTCAATGAGTGTAATTTAGCATTGCTTAATGATGTGTGAATATTGTGTTGTATTTCATTTGGCAGTCATGACTGTGGGGTCCTAGTATTGAAATTCATAGAGATGTGGGATGGTGTAAGTAAATTTAATGGCAAAGCCCTGCCTGACTACACTAATGTAAGTTGACTGTTATAATATGTTTTATTGTTTATTGTGTATCTTTGAAGATTACAGTTGGTAACATTGTGTTGATGTTATTTTTAGGAGGAGCTGCAATTAATTAGGCAGAAATTCGTTTGTGATTGGGTTTTACATGAAGATAATGTCCTTCGCGATGAAGTTATTAAGCACTACGATCTGCTGTTGAAGAAATAGCTACTGTGAATGTAGAAGTTAGAATGCCATAAGAGGATTTTTGAGACAATTTTACATAGGGATAATAGGGATAGTTAGATTCAGGTAGACAAAGTCAGTTATGTTGGCACAATTGTATATATTGTTTAATCATTTGTTGGAGTTAATATGTAGTTTGTAGATTGACAAATACAATAATGATCACATGCTATTTTGGATTGTTTTAGTAAACTTGCAGTACTGCCTGTACAAAAACACAAAATTTATCATTGTATACTAGAAAAACAGCTGCAGTGCTTGGTGTACAAAAGCGCCAACGTAGCAAGGCACTTATGAAGTCCGGAAAGGGCATTTAAATTTCGAAGAAGAAAACTTTATTTTTAATTGAATGTTGAATTTGATATAGTTAATGAAGTTTTATGGTGATGATTGATGGCCACGGAAATTTGTATGGCCTTTGGATTCAAATTTGTCATTGTATACTAGAAAAGCAGCTGCAGTGGTTGGTGTACAAAAAGTCCAACGTAACAAGGCACTTATGAAGTCCGAAAAGGGCACTTAAATTTCGAAGAAGAAAACTTTATTTTTAATTGAATGTTCAATTTGATATAGTTAATGAAGTTTTGTGGTCATGGTTGATGGTCATGGAATTTTTTTGAGGGCCTTTGGATTCAAATTTGTCATTGTATACTAGAAAAAAAGCTGCAGTGCTTGGTGTACAAAAAGTCCAACGTAACAAGGCACTTATGAAGTCACAAAAGGGCACTTAAATTTCGAAGAAGAAAACTTTATTTTTAATTGAATGTTCAATTTGATATAGTTAATGAAGTTTTATGGTCATGGTTGATGGTCATGGAATTATTTTGAGGGCCTTTGGATTCAAATTTGTCATTGTATACTAGAAAAAAAGCTGCAGTGGTTGGTGTACAAAAAGTCCAACGTAACAAGGCACTTATGAAGTCAGAAAAGGGCACTTAAATTTCGAAGAAGAAAACTTTATTTTTAATTGAATGTTCAATTTGATATAGTTAATGAAGTTTTGTGGTCATGGTTGATGGTCATGGAATTTTTTTGAGGGCCTTTGGATTCAAATTTGTCATTGTATACTAGAAAAAAAGCTGCAGTGCTTGGTGTACAAAAAGTCCAACGTAACAAGGCACTTATGAAGTCACAAAAGGGCACTTAAATTTCGAAGAAGAAAACTTTATTTTTAATTGAATGTTCAATTTGATATAGTTAATGAAGTTTTATGGTCATGGTTGATGGTCATGGAATTATTTTGAGGGCCTTTGGATTCAAATTTGTCATTGTATACTAGAAAAAAAGCTGCAGTGGTTGGTGTACAAAAAGTCCAACGTAACAAGGCACTTATGAAGTCAGAAAAGGGCACTTAAATTTCGAAGAAGAAAACTTTATTTTTAATTGAATGTTCAATTTGATATGGTTAATGAAGTTTTATGGTCATGGTTGATGGTCATGGAATTATTTTGAGGGCCTTTGGATTGTGTCCAAATTTAACATTATATACTACAAAAACACTTGCAGTACTAGGTGTACAAAAACTTGAACGCAAAAAGGCAGTTATGAAGTCAGAAGAGGACACTTAAATCTCCAAGCAGAAAACTTTATTTTTAAGTCAATGTTCAATTTGGTATAGTTAATGAAGTTTTATGGTGATGAGTGATGGTCATGGAATTATTTTGAGGGCCTTTGGATTGTGTCCAAATTTAACATTATATACTACAAAAACACTTGTAGTACTAGGTGTACAAAAACTTGAACGCAAAAAGGCAGTTATGAAGTCAGAAGAGGACACTTAAATCTCCAAGCAGAAAACTTTATTTTTAAGTCAATGTTCAATTTGTTATACTTAATGAAGTTTTATGGTGATGAGTGATGGTCATGAAATTATTTTGAGGGCCTTTGGATTGTGTCCAAATTTAACATTATATACTACAAAAACACTTGCAGTACTAGGTGTACAAAAACTTGAACGCAAAAAGGCAGTTATGAAGTCAGAAAAGGAGACTTAAATCTCCAACCACAAAACTTTACTTTTAAGTCAATGTTCAATTTGGTATACTTAATGAAGTTTTATGGTGATGAGTGATGGTCATGAAATTATTTTGAGGGCCTTTGGATTGTGTCCAAATTTAACATTATATACTACAAAAACACTTGCAGTACTAGGTGATACGGTCATGCATTTGAAAGGAAATAACTTCATAAAATGCACCATATGCCTTTCTGCACTAAGATGTTATCTTTTACAAAAATGTTGAAGAACAAACATATTGAATCCAATGAAGGCAAATCCTGCACGAATTACACAATTCTGGTTTTGTTGTTCATTGCAAAAAACATCAAATGTCATTCACAAACAACAACCACAAAGCTGACAATGTGTTTGTGAATGTCATCGGAGTTGAATGTGGAGAGTGTCATATCCACCAAAAAATGTGATATTAATCTAATTCACCATAATTGCGACGATGATGCAGACATTTGAGTGTGGAACTCATTGCTTTGAACCGAGGTTAACAAGGACATGAAACCTGAATTGGGAACACTCGCATTCTGCATAATATTTAAACTACAGTCAGCCAACGTCAGTACAAGTATTAATTTGCAGTGCAACTTAGTGAATGTTATGTATACAAACCCATTTAGGAGTGTTTGTTCCTTGACTATCACAATGTTGGTTATCATCACAGACATCAGCATCCATAGGCGCCTACAAATTAGTTGCATGTTGTTAGTGGTATACTTAAATAATTGGTTGCACTTAATAAGCACAAATGACTTACATAGGTGTTGTAGTCTGTTTTTAAATTTGGATGAGCAGACTTTTTTTTCTTGGCAACCTTCTCCACGGCTGATTTCATCCTTGCAACACGTGGTCGCCCCTTTCTCTTCACAGCAACGGGACTCCGCACTGTTGTGTTAATTTGCCCACCGGGTGTGGGGCAGTTGATTTGGATCTGCATAACCCCAGAACAGTGGCTACTGCTGTTGCACAAGGACTTCAATTGATTAAACAAAATTTCAGTGGCAGACTCAGTTTCGCATGCGACATCCGCAAGTTCAAAGAATTCTTTGCACAGCGCTTGGTACCTTACCATTTGCGGATCGTCACTTTTGCTGTTGTAAGCGGCTCTCATTGAAGAGTATCTCCTTCGAATTAGTTTACTCCACCTTGGAATTATGTATCTTGAGTGTACAGTTTTGACTTCTTCTTGGGCTAAAACTACCAAACAGTGGCGGCACAATATCCCGCGAAACTCAAACAACAAGCACGTGCAAGTGATTATTTGAGTGTGGGAATTGTAAATAACTTTATGGTACTTGTTTGCACGATCACCATCCCATAAACACTCTTGCAACACAATGTAATTGGAGACAAACTCGTCGACATCTACATTTTTGATTACACAATTCATTTTGGATCTAAACTCCTTTTGGATCTCCTCAAACTTTGCATTTGTGTAATTTTCTTGAAACTGGCGCTCTATCAAGGAATGAGTGGCGCAAGGAATAATTGTGTTCATTGAGGCAAAATCAGCTTCACATTTCTTTTCCGCTTTGTGTTTTAGTGCATTATTATATTGCACAACAAAATGATGCAATGTGGTTGTGGAATTGATAAAACCATCAAAGAAAGCATTCAGGCCCTCACTTCGCTGTGTAGTTGACATTCCTGCCCAAAAAATACTTTTCAAGTACGCCGGCACCCATCTAAATTTGTCTTCATATAGTGTTCCTAGCCATTCATTGTTTTGTAATTCATATTTCATCAAGAATTCACTCCAACCACTTTCAAAGTCAAGAACATTAACACTCTCGTATACCAATTTCTTCAATTCGCACTTAATTCTTTTATATTGGGAGTACCCTTGCAGCTTCTCCGGAATTTTTTTCATTATGTGCCAAAGGCACCATCTATGCCTTGTATGTGGGAAAACAATTTCAATTGCGTTTTGCATGGCTTTGCATTGATCCGTGACAATTCCCTCAGGTGACCTGTTGGACATGCATCGGCGCCAACTCTGAAATAGTCAAACAAAGGTGGATGTATCTTCTGATGACAACAGTCCACATCCTAATAATATTGACTGCCCATGGTGATTAACACCGACAAAAGGTGCAAATGGCATATCGTACTTGTTGGTCAAATACGTTGTGTCGAAAGATATAACATCTCCAAATTCTTCGCATGTTGCACGGCTACGCGCATCAACCCAAAAAACGTTTGAGATGCGATCATCGGAATCCAAGTCAATGTCATAGTAGAAGTCATTGTTCAATTGTTGCATGTTTGAGAAATGTGTTATGAGAGCCTGCGCATCACCATCCTTGCACAATCTCCTGCGTTGCTTTCCGATGTAATTCCTTACATCACGCTCAACAAATGGAACATTTTCAAACCCGCCTGCTTCACAAACTAATGATTGGAAACTCTTGTTAATGCGCACTCCGGCTTCATCATTCATATGTAGTGTCCTCTTTACTTGCATGGTTATTTTTTTGTTTCCCCGTATCAACCTGGACTTTTTTGGACTAAGGTCATGGTTGTGGACATTGTTAACGTGGCGTATATACCACTGCCCTTCCTTCTTCACACCGCTAATTCTGGCAGGACATTCTTTTCTCTGTGACGGGAAACTTTTTACTTCTGAAGGAATTGCGGTGTGACATTTACCTTCACGACTACAAACTAACCTTATGAAGCATAACTCATTGTCTTCTCCTTTTGATGAACTTCTTATTCTGACACCGAACCCACATTTAATAGCGTATTTCCTATAGAATTGCTTCAGTTGGTCTACATTATCAAAAGTCATGCCAACTTCAGGAACTTCTTCGTCAATTTTATCATCGATACCTTTAATAATATCTTCGCATGGGTTATTCACCTGACTTTCTTCAAATAAAGAAATGTCTTCCAAAGATATCGCGTTAACATCATCGAATGTAGTGAAGACATTGACTCTGTTAGTAATACTTAAATAAAAATTAGTGAACATAGTAAAAGTCAGCAAAGCATACAGTAACAACGCACAACGCATAACAACGTTTCTTTGGAAATAACTTTTTTCTACATTTCATGTTCAGGTTCACCAATAAAGTTATGATTTTTATCAGTTTTTATTTAGGTCAAAGCTGGTAAACGTTAAAAAAAATGACAATAGTTATTAAAGTAATAAATGAGCAAATAACCTTTCCGCAACAGTATCATCAATTTCTCCTTGCTGGGTAGATGTGCATTTATGTGCATCTTCGCCAATCGGGTTGTTCAAATCATTCATGTCTGATGGAGAATGAAGCATTGGTGGAACAATATTTTGATATACTTCGGGCAATGAAACAGAGACAGGAGGTAGGTGGGAAATAAAGGTGGTGGATAACTTAACTTCTGCAATAAGTTAATGAAGGGCAATATTGTCTTTTACAACATATAATGTTTTTTTAAAAAAAAATATTATGCCTACAAATACAACAAAGTAATACAATACATGCAGTGTCGAAGGTTTGAGTTCTACCCACATGTAGGTTCTTTTGAAATTACCAGATTTACATCACTACTTGTTGGAAAAATCATTTAACATACATTTTCTTTGGCTTTTGTATTACCAGATCATTGTGGGAATAAAATTATTGGACGCAATGGAAGACTTGCAAACTGTTGATGCTGGGCAAGATATTGTTGATGCTGGGCAAGATATTTCAAACTCTTATTTGGCAGCCATTTACTCAAACGGAGAAATGAAACAATGCGAAGATGGTGTTCATTTCGAAGGTCCTACGCCAACTCTATTCCGAATTCCATACAACAGCACATTATGGAATTTGAAGGAAAAAGTATGTCGGTCTTTGGACATACCACATGGTAGCAACATTAACAAATTATGTTACCGGAAACCAACGATGACTGAAAAAGGGACTATAATTTATAGTGCTGCTTACTTAACAAGTGATGAGGAAGTTATCGCAATGATAATGAGTAAGCCCACATTTCCCATTAACACCATTATTGAACTTTTTGTGTCCTTCACAAGGTCAGCAGATGAAATATTTCGGCTATTGCATTGGACACCACATTGTTCTTTATCAGAGGTTGAAGACAAATAGCGTACTAGGATGATAATATACTTTGGCGGACATCTAAAGTGGGCAACAATTCTGGAGTGCCCATATGGACACGGTCTAAAGTTCAGATCCAATGCAGCGGTGTACATGTTCATCTCTCATGACTGCACATTCAGTCACCTATTGGATAAAATCACACATGGAATTGGGTGCGGAGATCGAAAAGAAGTGACTGAGATTAACTACCGTCGCGCGATTAAAGTGGTCAAGAATTGCTTGTTTCATGACATAGTTCAAATCAAATGTGATAGCGATGTTGTCCAAATGATTCAAAGGTGGAAGGATGTCCAGCGTTTAAGTAAACATGTCATTCGTTCGCGCACTTGTACTGACATAGAGTTGTTCATACAAACAAGAGACATACGTCCACCAACTCCACAAGAATATTTCGCAGATATCCAACCATGGTTGTATAAGAATGCTAGAGGCGGATTATCACGAAGAAGCAGATTGAATTATCTATAGTTAGTTCAGTACTTAGTTGCATACTAACTTTTGTAAGAACACAACACTATGTCCGTCCAAGTTGTGGTCTTTGTGATGTTAAACATTAAGGGCATTTAAAACCTTAATTGATTTACATTAAATAATTAATATTGCATAATGCCACCGCTTCCCTTTCTATTTCAACCATTTCAATCATATTGTCACCGTTTGCGTCATAATGACATTAAATATTATGGACAACCGTTTTGTTGAACCTTATCAACTTCCACCTACAAATATAAATGCGGTCAAACATTTCAATTGTTCAAATGCTCCTTAAAGGGTCTATTTAATGTGTTTCGTCATGGCAGTGGGGAATTGAAGTGGTCCTGACGCACATTGCGGGAAGTCATCTCCTTACCTCTTTGTGTTTGAAGATTGCCTTTGGACCCACATTGTTGTTCAAATATGGCAAGTAGGGGCAGCGGCTACAACAGCGATATATTGTGGACATTCAACACAATTCACATCGCCAATTTGGTGAGTACAATTGTGGAACAATATTATTACGTTTTTTATCATTATTAATGTCTGTCCAATTGCCATGACTGATGTTTGCTGAAATCAGAGCGTTGCGTATATTGATCGCCATTTTGCGGTGGCCTTCGAGGATGAACTTCTTGAGGATTGGGAGTTGGTCGACAGCAAAGGCCAAATACACTTCGTGACCTATAACAAGGACGTCGATCATCCCAGAATCACTCATGGCTGGATGGACATTCGAAGAGATTTTCACATTTCCGGTGATTGTCATGTCCAGTTCCGCTACACTGGGAACAGCCGTTTTGAGATCACCGTGTTTCCAGGGACATGTAGTGAACTTAGCATGCAGAGGTATTTGCGCCATGCCGCCACAGAGTTTAATGACACAACATTTTGTGTTAGGTTGACCCAATATCAAACTCGAGGATCTCATCTGGTATATGTGAAGTTTTAAATATTCATTAACCACACGTGAACCTAACATAAATTAGGATACCTAATACTTCTTTTTTAAATCTTTGCCATTCAGGACCTAAACGCCAAATTTGCTAACTTGATAAGGAGCAAGCATATCAATGAAGTCGTTCTTAGTGGCCCCAATACTGCGGTAGTTTGCAAACTTCTTATTTCAGATTCACCCCGCTCGACGAAGATAGGGAAGGGCTGGAAGGAATTTTGCAATCAACATCAATTAAAAGAAGGGGATCGTGTGCTCTTTCAAGTGGATCACGCTGATG
>Ga0209589_1013082_pt1 | contig 11001 bp, 14 predicted proteins | sample CowpeawhiteBW_FD_187525 | JGI IMG/M metagenome (GOLD analysis project Ga0209589, IMG submission 187525) | Root nodule microbial communities of legume samples collected from California USA - Cow pea white BW (SPAdes) (version 2) | ecosystem: Host-associated > Plants > Roots > Nodule | place: USA...
CTCGCCTAGGCGAGAGCACAAAAGCAAGAGCATGAGCAACGCGGGATCTCGCTTAAGCGAGATCCCTCTCGCCTGGGCGAGTTGCCTGCTCGCTCAAAAGTTGAGCGAGTCGCCTGGGCGACCTTTCATGCAAAAAACCTAGGCGAGCTCCCTGTTTCATCTTGCCTAGGCGAGATGGACTCGCTTGGGCGAGATTAACAGGTCTCGCCACTGTTCTTCACTGCAACAGCCATGTAAATCGAACCAAACCAGCATACAAAGCGTTCTCATACACTAAATCGAAGGATTAAATCATACAAGCAGAAATCAACGCCATTACAGACCAAAACTACTGGAAAACAAGAGTTCTAACTTCCCGTACTTGGGATTCAAGCTAGCAAAACGCTCCGACCCGCACAACGAAGGTAGAACTGCCCCTAGGGCGGTTAGCAGCTGAACTAAACGGCAGAACAGAAGAAAGGAGCGGGTTATTACCAAACCCTAACGATACAGTGAACACAAACCATGAAAGGAAGGAGCATGAGCTGAGGAGTGACTTACGTGAATAGGAACTGAGTTTGAGCTCGAAGGAAGGGGACCTTAGGGTAAACCCTAGCAGAGCTTTTCGTGAGAGCAAGGGGAAAAGGGTTGACGGCTGCTGCGTTTCTGTGAGAGTGAAAATGAGGGTTAGGGCATCCAGAAAGGGGTTTTATCAATTGGGTCAACCCTAGGCCCAAACACAAGAGGGCAGCCCTTAACTTTAGGGCAGAAAAGTTAAAAGATTTTAAATGGGCCTTACAAACTGTGTATTTTATTTTTACAAAACAATTATCTCTTTATCATTACTATCTTTAAGTTTTCTCTAAGCAAATATTATTGTCTTTTTAAGTTTTCTCTAAAGGAAATAGGTTGAAACTTATTAATAATGTATATGTGGAAGAGGCCATTTAAGACAATACTTCATTTATTTAAATAATTTAAAATTATTTGAAATAAAATAACTTGTTTAGATGAAAAAATTAAAATTGAGAAATTTTAAGAAAGTATTTCAAATTGCTAAACTAATAGAATTTAAAATTCACTTAAAATGAAGAAAAGTGAAATTCTACAAGTTGTGAAATTTGTCAGATCTAGGAAATAAATTATTAAATAAATAAACAACTAGTTAAAGTGAAGTATAAATATTAAGTTATTTATGTTAAGACATGACAAGAAGCAATGGTAGCTCAAGTGGTTAAAAATGTTTGGTGTGTTTGAGGGATCTTGTTTCATATGCCATTAGTGTATATTTTATTTAATTAATTTTTAATTAAATGTTATATTTACGTGTGATGTGTGTTAGTATGTATAAAAATGTGAATACATGTTATGAAACATGTGATAGCTTGTTGGCTTGGTGAGTAAGCTTGGTAATGGAAGGTTGTGAGTTTGAACCTTTGGCTAGAGAAAAATAGTTTTTGTTTTTACTGCTTACATTAGTTGGCAGACAACAACCCTCATATAAGGAGTTAAATCACCTTACGCTTTATGGTCAGAATATCTCAATTAAATGACTAATTCAATTCAAATTTACTTTTTATTATTTTAATTAATTTTAAATGGGTTGAAAAAGTAGTTTCTAATTATTTTATTAGCTAAAAATTAAAGGAAATTCATATACTTTATCAGAGTAGATTTTTTTAGAGCCCAAAATTTGACCTAGGTGGGAGCTAGACGACTACGAAAGGTTCTCACTGTAGAGGCAAATGCTAGAGCAGCTTCTGACCAAGAAGGAACAATAGGAGGGCGTATAGAGCAGGAACAAGGTTGCTAGTGGGAAATTCTAGTAAGGGGAGTTGTTTTCATGTTTATCTTTGTTTGTATGTTGTCTCTTTTTTGGGTTTCATGGTGCATTTTCGTGCTCTGGATGGTGATGGTTTGGTGAAACTGTGAATGAGTAAGGGAATTTCAATGGGTATAATTTCATGATTGTTATGGTGTGTGTTTGGTTGATGTATTCTATTCTCGTTTCTAGAAAGTGTGATGGTATGGGATATGGCATAATTGCAGGTGTGGTGTGCTCAAACTCGGTTTTCTTACGAGTAGGGTGGTTTGTAAATGGTTGTAGTAGATGTGATGACTACGAGTAGGGAGGTTCGTAGGATGACTACGAGCGGGGAGTTTCGTTGAGTTTTATTGATACATTGTGATATTATGATGGTTGGGTGAGATGGTCTATGTTATATTTGTGATGTTTTTACTTGTGTAAACTCACCCTTTTTGTTTGTGTTTGTGCGATGATTATGTGACTTGTCATGTATGAGCATATGTTACTTTAGATGATGCTAGCAAGGCATGGGAGAGGAGATGCGGGCTAGCTATGGGGACTTTTGAAATAACATGTTTTATTTAAATTTATTTTATCAAAGTTGGATTATAATAATGCAATGACCATCTGAGTTGGATTTCAGTTATGTATTAAAGATTTTAAAATTTTCCAACATTTGGGGAATGGTATCGGAATTGTTTTAATTATGTTTTTAATTGTAACAAGTAATACCCATATGGGATGTTACAAAATTCTTCATTGGTCATGATGAAAAAACTCCACAATACCCAAAAGTTGACCTTGGACAAAGGTTATGCTGAGTGAGCCCGAGTCAAAGGTCAAGTTGACCTAGCTCAAGCTGAAGGTTGGGCCGAGTGGGTCTGAGACAAACATCGAGCTGACTTAGCCTAGACCGAAGGTCAAGCTGAGTTGGCACGAGTCAAAGGTTGAGCAGAGTCGCCTCAAGTCGATGGTCCAACTAATTCGGCCTGGGTCGAAGGTCCAGTCGAGTCGCCCTGGCCAATGATTCAACTCAGTAAGCCTGGGCCGATGGTCCAACCGAGTTGGGCTGGGTCGATGGTCCCGCTAATTCGGTCTAGGCCGATAGTTGAGCCAAGTTGCTCCAGGTTGAAAGTCCAATTGAGTTGGCTTAAGATGAAGGTCGAGTTGAGTCAGCTCAAGATGAAGGTTGAGTCGAGCCATTCCGGGTTGAAGGTCAAGCTAAATTGATCAGACTAAAGGTCCAGCTGAGTCGATCAGACTGAATATAAGACCTGCAAAATTTAATAATTAAATAAATAAGTAATTAATAAATGTGGGTAGTGGGAGCCTTTATGACATTAAATGTTAATTGTTGTGATGTGGAATAGTACTAGCTTAAGTGATTGAGAGTACTTGATTGTGTTGAGAGGACTTGGGTTCAAGTCTTATGTATGTCATTTATGTGTTATTTAATTTATTTTATTTTAATAATAAAGTGCTTGATCATGATGAGTTATAATATAATCCTAGAATTTTAAGAATGAATTGGTTGAATGGTTATGCATTGACTTGTCATTAGCATGGTTATGTGTTCGAACCTTGGTATACATGAATTAAGCTTTCTTTTTGCCAAAATTTCTTTTGGCATGAAGGTGAAAGGGCGGAGAAACCAAAGCTGGTAGAGAGGCAGTCAAGGGTCTGGAAAACCACCATGGAATAGCCATTGAATGATAATTAAAACCTATTTTTAATGGCATTTTCATTTGGGCCATTAAGCACTACTAAGGCTTAGTTAAGTCTCCAATTATGAGGGAGAAATGCTGGTTTTGAGTCAGCCATTAGTGTACACTATGAGGAGAGAAATTCTGCATTTGAAACTGAGTTATGAGTGAGAAGAAGAGCAGAAGTGTGGAAGGACAAAGGAGACTAGGGTGAATCAAGGGAGAACTCAAGGGTTTATCAAGTTAAGCAAGGAATCCAGGTTAGGGGAGCTGAACTCCGTGTGTTAATTTCATGTTGCAATGCTTGCATATTGTATGTAAAATTGGATGTTTAATTTTGGTCGAATCTGCATAATGTGATGTTTCTGGAAAGTTTCCAGAAATCGCCTGGCGGGCCTTCAAAGCCGCCACACGACTCGTGTATTACATTGCATTTCTGGGTTCCTGGGAAGAACCGCCTAGCGGCATGAACTGGCCGTCAGGCGACAACCCATCTCACCCAGTTTTCTGGGTTTCTGGATGATCCATCTGGTGGTGATGAACACTCACTAGGCGGCACGAGCCAAACTGGTTTGATTTTTTATGTTATGGTGAGTTCTGGGTCATTTTGATCGGGGGAAATGAATTCGTATTTGATAAGAGCGAGTGGCATATTAAGAAAGGTAATGATTTAATGCGAACTGAGGTACTTTAATGAATTGGACTTGGATGTGTATTGAGTTTTGGTAAATTGGGGAAAATTGTGAATTTAGCATTGTTTAATGTGTAGATTAAATGATGGATGGTGTGTAGCGATTGGAGTAATGTTCAATATTTTTATTAGTTCTATGATTGATGGTGAGACTAGATAGAGAAATGCAAAAAAGGGGGGTGTTGGGAGACTCTAGTAGGTGTTACAAAACCTGGGATTTTTCCTAGGAATGATGCACCACCTAGCGGAATATAGTGTACCGATAGGCGACAACGCAACATCTAGAGGAAATTCTGGAAATTTTAGGTATGATTGGCTCAGGTTGTATGATGTGGTAACTTTTGGGATGAAGTGGTTTTGAAAAATTAGACAAAAGACCGATTTTGAATACCTTGAGGGTTGGGGAGAAAACGTGATTAATGAAATTGGAGGAGAACTAAAGAATGGATTGGAAAACTGTGTTGTATTAGTGTTGTGGCTAAATTATAAAATGTTGCAGTGGTTGGTACAGGTTCATCATAAGTATAGCTATTCAGTGTTGAGAGTTAACTTAAAGTAATTTGATCATAATGGTGCATAGATGAGCATATGGCATGTTAAAAGATAAGGCAGGGAAATTTGGTAGTGATGGTGTCATTGATGGACTAATTAGGACCCTGACAGAAAATAGTAAATCTTGGGTATTGTATCGTGAGTTTATGAGTTGATAATTCCTCATGGAATCTAGGCAATTGGGCTAGTTAAGGTGAGTAGATGTTTGGAGTTGTGAATTTATGTAACCTACAGGTATGAGGAACTAAAATCTATAAATGATATTTAGTAATTCATCCCGAAGTGAGGGGTATGATATGTTAATTAGATGGATTAGAAAATGACGCTGATTTGGAAAACAACTAGTAAGCTCGCAATATTGGTGTGGCACTTGGGGGTGGTGTTTGAATCGTCAGGCGACAACAGCAAGTCCAGAAGGTCACTGAAAGCGCGTGGCGCCTAACAGTGAGGGTTGTCCTGCTAGGCGATTCCTACAAGTCAAAGGCATCAGAGGCGCTTGGCGCTTGGCGGCACTTGTACTCCACCAGGCAGTCTAGAAGCGAGATTCGCCTAGCGGCTCTAAAGCAACGCCAGGCGATAACGCAGAGGCAGACAGCTTGTTGTTTTGACGTGCGTGGTCTACAAGGCTTTGGTGATAGCTTAAAGGTCGACTTGCTAGATGTTCCTTGAGTTGTGGCTCAGAATGTATCCCTTGAGTTGTGGCTCGGGATAGGGGTTAAACATGTGACATTCCTCGAGTTGTGGCTCGGAATGACATCTCTTGAGATATGGCTCGGGATGGCGGATGGACACGAGGAACTCTTAAGTTGTGGCTCGGGTTGGCGAGTGTTGCCAGTGTGAGTGTGCGAGTTGTGGCTCGTACGGATGGGTCCAGATAGATTGCTCTCCTCAGTATTTGGTTGATGAGTTTGGTAGTCTTGGGACGTTACGAATTATGTTCGTATTGGGAACTCCACTTGGCGTTACAGAATGTGGTCCGTAGTAGGTTTCCCGCATGTATTCTACAAGTTGTGGCTTGTAGGTGTGTGAGCAAGACATCTTGAGGTATTCACCTAAAGACGTAGATCATGGATGACATGGTAGTGGCCATGTGGTATTGAATCAACAGATAGAAATCCTTTGATGTATGGATGTGCTTATATATTTGAATTATATATGTGTGTTTTATATTGTAGCTTACCCTATCTGTTTGTGTTTGGCGATGATCGTGTATTGTGTTACACGTGAGCAGATGATGTTGCAGGTGGATATGGTGAGGCATAGAGTCGGAGCAGAGCTTGTTTGGGAGAAAAGTTTACCAGAATTTTTATTATGATTTTGAATAAATTGTAAACTTTTATATTATCAAACTTGAATATTTTATTTGAAGTTTATAAGTATGAATTTAAGATTATTTTACAATGAAATAAAGTTTTTTTTTTTGGAAATGGTGTTATAATAAATGAAGTTTTATTCTTATTTCTTTATTTTATTATTTAAATTAATAATATCCGACTGGGATGTTACATTTGGTATCAAAGCTTTGTTTTTCAAAAGATTTTTGGGGTCTATGGGGAGTGAGCTTATCGTGTTTCGTGTGCGAGATAAATTTATGCTATTTTGATTGCTAAGAGTTGTTTGTGTGGCTATAACTTAGCTGTGTAATGAAAACAGCTGGAATATGTGGTGTGCTCAGACTATGGCTAACAGGAAGCGTAGAAATAATGATGTAGCGTACGAGATCACTAATGCAATCCACCGGATGGTTGATGCCATGCAGCCCGATGGCAGCACAACCTCAAGCCATGATCCCACCTACTCGGCCAGTGACAATGGAGGATTTCATGGGGCACTAGCCAGCCAAATTCTCTAGCAAGGCCACTTATAACGAGGCAGATGCTTGGATGCGAGAGTGCGAGAAAATTTGTCGAGTTATTGATTACACATATGCGTAAAAGCTGACGTTTATCACAGTCCTTCTGGTGGCAGATGTAGAGTACTAGTGGGTGGGGATGCAATAATTGATGCAGGCTCGAGAGGAGGAGGTGACATGGACTAACTTCAGGACAAGGTTCGTGGAGAAATATTTCCCTGACAATGACAAACATGAGAGGAAAGTTGAATTCCTCACATTCCAGCAGAGGACTATGAATGTGTAGGCCTACATTGATAGGTTTGAGTACTTGGCAAGGTTCTACTCACCAGCCGAGGAGTGAAGGTGTAGAAAGTTCGAGGGCAGACTGAAACATGAGCTGTGCAGGTTCTTGGTGTCACTCAGGATCAGAGAATTCCCAATTTTGGTTGAGTAGGCCAATGTAGTTGAGCAGTTGGAGATGGAGCCCAACAAAGGAGCACAACCACAGAAGGTCACCACAGACTCCAAATAGCAGAAGAAACCATATAGCAAACCACAGTCTTCGGATAGAAAACTATAATGCTATAACTATGGTGGAGAACATTTGAGGAGGGATTGCCCAAAACCCTCTGGCAGTTCTAATGGTGGTACTAGCACTGGCAAGTGCTATGTTTGTGAGCAGACTGGACATTTTGTTCGACAATGTCCCAACATGAAACCAACTGGTGGAGCTCCAACAAAGAAGCCAGTAGGAGTACGACCTAGAGCAGCAAGGTGAGTGTATGCTCTAACCAGCACCGAGGCGACTCAATCAGGTAACTTGGTGCAAGATTCATGTTTGTTATTTAATCACCATGTGGTTGTGTTGTTCGATTCAGGAGCCATTCACTCATTCATACCTAAGGAGTGTGTGGGACGACTCAGACTTGTAATGCGAAAGCTGGGGTGCGAGCTGATAGTTGCGAAACTAGCATCTGGCGAAGTATCCACCAACTCTGTTTGTGTCGAATGCCCTATGGAAGTGGCAAGCCGTAGGTTTAAGGTGAATCTCATCTGCTTGCCGATGGAGGGATTGGACGTGATTCTGGGGATGAATTGGCTATCCAGGAACCACATTGTTATTGATTATGGACGGCGCATAGTGGTGTTCCCAGATACAGAAGGACTTGAGTTGATCTCAACTCACAAGGCGATAAAGGAGATAGAAGTTGGAGCTACTTGTTTCATGATAGTGGCCCAAGGGGAAAAGAAAAGAACAACCGAGTAGATCAGAACCATACCGGTGGTGGATGAGTATGTAGATGCGTTTCCATATGAAATTTCAAAAATACCGCCAAGCAGGGATGTGGATTTCACTATTGATCTCATCCCTAGAGCTGGCTTAATATCGATGGCACCGTATCGGATGGCACCAACAGAGTTAGCTGAGCTGAAGAAGCAGATTGAAGATCTGCTAGAGAAGAAGTTTATCTGACCGAGTGCGTCGCCATGGGGAGCACCAGTGCTGTTAGTGAAGAAGAAAGACGACAGTTCCAAACTGTGTGTTGATTACCGTCAATTGAACAAACTGACCATAAAAAATAAGTACCCACTGTCAAGAATTAATGACTTACTAGATCAGTTGAGAGGAGTAACAATGTTCTCACCTTGGTCCTAACTGTAACCCATATGAGAGAGCTTTGGAAATTAGTTTTCTTTTTTTCCCTTCATTTGAACGACCCTCAAAGAGAACTAAGAGTGGGTTAGGATCGATTAATTTGCCAAATTGACACCTCTGGTTAATAGCAAGTCCGATTGACTATATTTTAGTAATCAATTGCCGCCAAAATTTAGCTTCTTGGTACCATGTAAACAATAAGAAGAGGGCAGAGAAATGATTGCATGTACATAAAGGAAACAAGAAAAGTCTAATCACTCAATTCAAGAGAAGGTACATATGAGAGAAAGGAAAGGGGGCTTCTCCCTGCACCTCCAATGATTTCTCCTATACCCCTAAAACTTATCTTAATTCCGTCTTTGCCCATGGTTAAAAAATGAGTTATTATTTTTTACTGCACTGCACCCCCAAAAGCAGATTCCCTGCTTTGCACCCCCTGCCCTTGCCCTTGGAATCTTTGACCTAGGGATTTTTTAATGTGCAGAGGCCTCCATCCTCCACACCTCTTCTCCCTGTTCTCTCTCTTCTCCCACACACACAACACAACACCCATACGTCCTCCCTCTTCTCCCCCTTCTCTCTCTTCTCCCACACACACAACACATTACCCACCCACGTCCTCCCTCTTGTCCCCGACGCCATCTTTTTGTCTTCTCCACACACCATTCTTGTCCCCATCCCCAGACAATCGCGTTTCATCTGTTCCCACCGCTTTTACATTTTTGATGGTAGTTTCTCCATTTTTCACGGTACGTTTCTCCATTTTTTCACGTATTTTGATTTTAATTGATTTTAGTTGTAGGTTTGAATGTGTACATCTTCCCCTTTTTTGTGTTAAACCTGCTTCGGAAATAGTTTGGAAGGTGTGTTGTGTTGATGTCTGAGTATTTGAGACATGAGTTTTTTTTTCTGTTTTGGGAAACGAATTATGGAATCCGTTTCCCCTATTTTTTTTTTTTACAAAACGGATTGTGGAATCCGTTTGGGATTTCTTTTTTTTTTAGGAAACGGATTGTGTAATCTGTTTCCTTTTATTTTTTTTAAAAACGGATTGTGAAATCCGTTTAGTGTTTTTTTTTGGAAATGGATTGTGTAATCCATTTCCTTTTTTTTTTATTTTTTTTTTAAAAACGGATTGTGAAATCCGTTTGGTGTTTTTTTTTTTTTTTTTTTTTTTTTTTGTAATTGTTTTTTTTTTTCTTTTTTTTTTTTTTTTTTTTTTTAAAAACGGATTGTGAAATCCGTTTGGTGTTTTTTATTTTTATTTTTTTGGAAACGGATTGTGTAATACGTTTCCTATTTTTTTTTTTTTTAAAACGGATTCTGAAATCCGTTTGGTTTTTAATTTTTTGTTTTTGTGAAATCCGTTTGGTTTTTTTTTTTTGAAACGGATTATGTAATCCGTTTCCTTTTTTTTTTTTTTTTTAAAAAATTTTTCTTTTTTTTTTTTTTGGAAACGGATTATGTAATCCGTTTCCTTTTATTTTTTTTTTCAAAAACATTTTCCTTTCTTTTATTTTAGGTGAAACGGATTGTGGAAGTCGTTTCCCATACTACTGAAACGGAACCTGAAATCCGTTTTGGGTGTGTTTTTTGCTTTTCGAGTGAAATGTGAAATCCGTTTTATCATTTGATTTACTTCTTTAATTTTTATTTAAATTGTTCTTCAATTTGTGAAATTCAACTTGCACTTACAGATTTGTGAAATTGAACCTGCACTTACAGTTATTGTTTTGTTTTTGTTTTTACGAGTAAAAAAAATGAAAGATGAGGGCGAGTATTTCTTATTTAAATAATTTGTATTTTATTTTATTATAGCTATGGTTCGGACACGAGGAAATTTATCTAGACGTGGTTCAAATGATGTACCCGAGAGTTCCACACAAGGTGGTGCACGCAAGAGACCGACAGCCTCGGCTCGTAGAAATCGTACAAGGGGTCAGGATGAAGCTAATGTTGTTGAGCATGATATTGTTGAGAATGAGGTCTCCGACGTTCCTCAGGAGGATGAGGAGGGGATTGATAACGATGGTGGAGGATTTCCTGGTGGTCCATATGATACATCTTTATTGACTCGGTACGAGGATCATGTTGCACGCATGATATGGGATGGTCAGGTCAGTAAGTAAGAAGTTATTATTTATGTTTGATTTTGTTTTTGTTAACTACTTTTATTTATTTTTTGTTTCTTTTGTTAAGTACTTTTATTTATTTTTTGTTTCTTTTGTTAGGATCGAGTTGTAAAAGTAGTGTCTCATATTAAAAAAGTGAAGAAATTAGGACGTCCTCACCCTTCTGTTGCACCTTTTGTGTTAGCTTCTAGATTATCGCCTCTGTGCGATATTTTATATGAATATATCGATCTTGGGTTAGTATTGAGTTTCGTGGAGAGATGGCATCCCGAGACTAATACTTTTCATCTACCCATTGGGGAGATGACCATCACAGAAAACGAGTGAATGCAACACTATCAAAAATTGAAAACTAATTGCATGTTGATATTCATTGCATAATTTACGTTAGAAAATTCACCAATCACACAGTATACATTCACTCACATTAAAAATTCACCAATAACACAATATACACACCAACACACAAAATCCAAGTATGAAACGGAATAGTATGAAACGGAATAGCTATTCCGTTTCACATCTTTAAGACACGGATTATGTAATCCGTTTGGAAAAACAAAATTTTGGTTTCTATTTGATGTTCAAGTGTTTGGACTTCAAGTGTTTGGTCTGTCGGACAAAACATCCATGCAAATAAGGAGCG
>Ga0209589_1013083_pt1 | contig 11001 bp, 5 predicted proteins | sample CowpeawhiteBW_FD_187525 | JGI IMG/M metagenome (GOLD analysis project Ga0209589, IMG submission 187525) | Root nodule microbial communities of legume samples collected from California USA - Cow pea white BW (SPAdes) (version 2) | ecosystem: Host-associated > Plants > Roots > Nodule | place: USA...
GAAACAAATATGGTTTTTTTTTTTTTTTTGTCTTTCTCACTTTTCAGGTTTTATGATTTGAAGAACTAACTCCTAGTTACATATTTTTTTAATTAATTAAATTTTATTAATGATTCAAAATTAAGAGAAAAATTTCATTAAGTGAATTGTGATACTCATTAATCTTTATAACTTAAAGTTCCAATCAATACAAAAGACGAGGTATGTGACGTTTAAAAAATTTGTGTTATTCTATCTTTTGTTCTAATTTATATATTTTTTTTTAAATATAAACCTACTTTAACTACTTATATTTTATTTATCAAATTTAAAAAAAAAATAACTTCAATTACTGTTCTATTTTTTATTGCAGTATTAGTATTTGTATTCTTATATAAAAAATACATTTCAGAAATAATGTTTCTAAATTCTAATAGAGTTAATTGTTTTTTAATTGATGTGAAATTAACTTTTTATAGATGATAAAGCAAAAAATACCATCACTTATTTTAATGGACCAAGAAATAAATCACTATGTTATGACTACCTATCGGTTCTTCTTGACTACAACTTCAACAAAATAAAAAAAGTTCCATAAAAATGACTTCAGTAACTAACTTCAAAAAATATTAATTATAACTTACATTTTAACTTCTTTCAACACATTAAGTATAAACTTTTTAACTATATTTTCTTCTCCCAATACATTAAAAGTTATCACTATTAAATTCACGCTAACAATATAAAATCTAGTAATTTCATCTTAAAAAATAAAGTTAAATTTGAAACTAATATCTTAGAAGAAAACATAATATTAATAAATTGAGAGCAATCGGTTCTTGAAATAATAAACAAAACTAAACTAACCTTAGCGTATGTAATTCTTTAACCATGCATTTCTATTTCAAAAATAAGTAAACAAAAAAAGAAAAATCGCTGTATTTAAAAAATGAAATTAAGAATTTGGTCTTGTAAATTAAACTAAGGAGCCTATCCTCGCATTAATAATAAATGGTTATTCTTCAAAAAAATCTAGGTTTTTCTTAAAAATTATACAAACAATACTAGAAAAATCTTAAATAATAATCAATTTTAGTTACCAAAAATTATTAGTCACTGGTGACAAATTTAGATACTAATATTTATAAAATAAATAATTATTGGTTACTAAAATAATTACTATTATGAAAAAAAAATATAATTAATTGCTAAATAAGTCACTAATCAATTAGAGACTAATTTAGAAACTAATTCTTTTGATAATCTAAATTTTGATAACTAATGTTTAATGACCAATTTATAAATTAATTTATTTAATAACCAAAACTTTGGTAGTTAAATTTTAGAGACAAATTTAGAAACTAATTATAATTTTTTATTCAGAATCGTGACTATTTTAGTCACCAATAAACTTTTATTTTGTGAATTGATTAAATTGTGACTAAAAATTCTTGTCACTAAAATTAATTGTTAACGAAAAATTTTCTTGTAATGAAATATTTTAATAGTCTCAGTTTCATTTTTGTTTTTCTTCCTATAAGTGTCACTTCATTTTGCCAAGTTGAACTAATATTCTTTGATGAGGCTTTAATTTGAGAAATCATTTTCATAATATAGGCCTAAATTGAAAAGATTCAGAATGAAGATATGTTCAAAATCTTATCTATAAATTTAATTGATTGAAAAGAGGAAAAAACATTAGTTTCAAAATCTTATCGTGCATAACATAAAAAATTATTTCCCCCTTTCAATATTTTTGTTCCAAGCAAACACCGGAAAATTAACACTTCCTCTATAGCTTATTCCACTTCATTTGTATAAATAAAATAAAACAAAACAAAAAATTAGACAGTGTTTGGCTAAATATTCTTTATGCCATAGTTCTTAAAAACAATTGACTTATTATTAAGAAGAAGAATAGTCTCCTTTATAATACAATTGAGAAGTAAAATTGGTCCAATTATAAACGAGATAAATCATTGTCAAATTGGTCAACAATTAAATCGGTTCAACAAAAATAAATCATAAATTTAAATCTTAATCATTTTTGTTTCTATAGAATGGGTGACATAATTTTAACTTTTTGATGTCTTGATCTTTGAGTCACTCCTATCTTTTGTTTGTCCAATATAAGGAATGTTATAATCGTCTTGAACCGCTTGGATAATACTTTTAGAATGCACTCTGATGCTTAATAGGTAGGTCTTCGAGTGCAAGGGTATTAAATGTAGTAATAAATGTAAGTCAATATCTTAGATGAACCTTCTATTTATACTATTTGTAATGGACTTATACTTATCACCTACTTAATTACGGTCTAATTGTGTTATAATACAATTTTTAGCTAATTTAATTTTTTTTTAAAATTGGTTAATTATGCTTGATGTCTAACCATTGGTCATATTTAATGTAACAATCAACATGACAAACCAACCTATACATTGGTCCGCTACTCTTAGATGTTTGACAAGTGTGATCGGTCTATATGTTGGACCACTATTCTTGAATGTGCTTGACCGGTTCAATCGACTTATATATAGGTCCACTGCTTAGGATATTTGATCGATTAGTTGTTGTATACAATTTTCTTGTTTATTCTACATATACTTTAGTAACAATAGTTAGTAAAATATATATCGTTAAAATTTTAATAAGTATCATATACAAATTTTATGCATTTTAAATATGAGCTTTAAATTTTATTTTAATTTGTAACATCATAAAATTATTACGTTATGTAATTTTAATAATAATTTATGTATTTTGGTTATTAGAAATGATTTTATCAATACGATTCATTTTATTCAACTACTTAGCCTTAGAAATATATTTTGAAGGGTTGAATGACCACATATAGATGGGTCAATATAACAATTAAGAATTACTTCAACATTATTATCTTATTATTATTATTATTATTTGTTTCAATATATCTAATAAATCTCACATCGCTTAAGAATCGAGATCAAGCATAGTTTAAATATTCTTTCCTCCCTTTATTTTCTGAGATACATTTTAAGGTCAGGCCAAAATTGTGACGGAGATCTACGTTGTAAAGTAGATAATAACTCGAGAACGTGGTGACCGCCGGACGGACTTGGATCGAGTTGGAACATCGGCGTCCATCGTGGGGCCGACAACTTTCCCTATCCTCGACTGAAGGGCTTCTTCTGGTACATCTAATAAGTCTCACATCTATAATGGTTGTTCCTTACGATATTGTCAAACGAACTTGAGTCTATATAACCAATAAATATGATTAGTGATTTTTCACCCCCTTAAATTACTAAAAGTATTGACATATTTTATATTTATATTGAGAAGTCATATAAGTCATACCGGTTGTGTCATTATATTTATTTTCCAAATATTGAATTATAGCATATATATTTAAACAGATAAAATGTTTGTATGAACATCTTTATCAAGAGAAGACTGAAAAACATATTTAAAAAAGAAATTTTGAGAGTAATAATAGATCTTCATATGTCCTATAGGATCTAAAATTATTTTATTTGTTGAAAAAAAATATTTTAACTTCGATACCGAAAATTTAACATGATCTTCACAAATTACTGAACTAGACTGTACTAATCTTAAATTAAGTTTCTAGTTTATAGAACCATTTTCATTTTTTTTTTTGGGTTAATTTTGTTTTGATCGTACAATTAATACTTGTCTCTGTTCCTAACTTGTGTGTCATGTCTCTGAATAATGTAAGCATTTGACTCTGCATCTGGCTTCAGCTTCTTCACCAACTGCATCCATGGCTGAAAAGCACCACCTCATTCTCCTTCTTCTCTGCGCCACTCTGCAGTTCTCTTCATCTTCACCCTCCGATCACTTTTACAATGTTGGAGAACTCGTCCCATTGTTTGTCAACAAAGTGGGGCCCTTCAACAACCCCAGGTTTCATTCTTTCCCTCATTCCTTTTTTCACCTTTATGTTCATTGAATTTCTGTTTACACGATTCTTCTGTGGCAGTGAGACCTATGAATACTATGATTTGCCATTCTGCGCCCCAGGTTAGTCACTCACTCTTGGTCTTAGGTTAAAGGTTAAATTTTTAATCTCGTGGTGTTGAAAAATGGGATCAAATGATCATTGGATTGGAAATTTGAACCACTTGATTATAAAAAGGTTGTGTTTTTCACAGTCCCAATTGTCAAAAAGAAAGAGTCCCTGGGGGAAGTTCTCAATGGTGACCGTTTGAGCAATGCTTTGTATGAGTTCAAGTTCAGAGAGGACAAGATTGATGAGACCTTGTGCCCAAAGAAGGTTACAGTTGATGAAATTGGCTTCTTTAAGCGAGCTATAGACCGTGAATTTTACTTCCAATTTTACCTGGATGATCTTCCATTTTGGGGGTTCATTGGGAAACTTGAAGAAGATAGTTGGACTCCTGGTGGAGGACAAAACTATTACCTTTTCACACATGTTCAATTTGAAGTTCTTTACAATGGGAATCAAATCATACAAGTAAATGCATTTGGCGATCCAAATCGTGCTGTAGATATTACTAAAGATGTTGGTGTTGATGTTAAGTTCACTTATTCTGTTACCTGGAATGCCACTAAAACACGTTTTGAGAACAGGATGGATAGATACTCAAGGGCTTCGTTGATGTCTGTGCATCAGCAAGTTCATTGGTTCTCGTTCATCAACTCAATTGTCATCATTTTGCTTTTGACTGGTTTGCTTGCCCTGCTTTATATGCGACATCTGAGGAATGATTTGAAAAAGTAACTTTCTTCTTTGTTCATAATTCTACAACAGCATTGTCTATATTTCTTAGCCTAACCTAACATTTTTTTTTTCATTTACAATTTAGGTACTCTGATGCAAATGAAGAAGATAGAGAGGTTGGTTGGAAGTGCCTCCATGGCGATGTATTCAGACCTCCTCCTAACTCATCCTTACTTTTTGCTGTTGTTGGAACTGGTACCCAATTGCTAATCTTGTAAGCTACTCTTGTTGTCAAAAATACACATTCCCTGATCCTCTCCCCAAAAGCCATGCATTCAGCTTCTAGTCTTTTACGTGGCAATGTCATGACTATAACATATGAAGGTGTGTGATGATGTATATATAGTTTCATTTATGCATCAACCAACCAAGGAATTATTCAAATCCTTTAGCAATCTGAATATAGAATATCAAGTGATAGCAAAGACCAAAGCATTCTCCTACTTGATTTCTGCTTTTCTTGATTTCATCTCTTGTTAATCATTATTTTTGTTCATGTGTGTAATGGTGGAAAAGAATAATTACGAACAGCTCTCTTTTAACTCTGTTCCTCTTTTTTATATAAAACAGGATTTGTGTATTGCTGTTTCTAGCACTTATTGGCACCCTCTATCCCTACAATCGTGGAGCACTGTTAAATTGGCTTGTCTTGCTGTATGCTCTTTTTTCTGTATTTGCTGGCTACACTGCAGCATCCTTCCATGGCCAGTATGCTGAGAATGGATGGGTAATTCTATATGCAATTTCACAAGAAAGAAAAAGAAATGTTAAATGTTTCTCTTTTGATGTTACTTTTAAGAACAATGGTACTTTGACACCAGAACTTTTTTACACCCATTTGACATTACCCCTCGCTACTCTTCCCTTTCTTTTTTTAGAAATACAAAAGTTAACTTTTGTTAAGACCATTTTACTTCTGTAAAAGTTATCAAACTGTAGTCAAATGGTGTCATAAGAACCTTTTCCCTACTTTTAACTAACTGAAACAATTGTGATTTGGTTGCAATTTCAGGAAAGGACTGTTGGTCTTGCAGGGGTTCTTTACACTGGACCAGTATTTGTTGCAGCCTCTATCATCAACATAGTTGCAATCTCTTACAGGGCTACAGTTGGACTCCCTTTTGGCTCCATTGTTGTGATTCTTGTTTTATTAACATTTCTCGCCGTGCCATTGCTAGCATTCGGTGGAGTGATCGGATACCGATTTAGATCCAAATTTCAAAGCCCCTCTGCTCCAAAGAGACACCCAAGAGACATTCAACAGCATGCTTGGTACAGGAGAACACCATTTCTAATGTTTGTTGGGGGTCTTGTTCCTTTTAGTGCAATTGTTCTGCAACTACACCAGGTGTATGCTAGTATGTGGGGCTACAAAATATACACTCTTCCTAGCATTTTGTTTGTCACCTTCATTCCTGTCATTGTGATCATTGCACTTGTCAGTATTGGCTTGACATACATTCAACTATCTGTGGAAGACCATGAATGGTGGTGGAGGTATGTTGTGTTGCTGATATCAATTCTTGAAATATTTGATCCTTGATAACCATGACATCCTAAGAGAAATCAATGTAGTGATGATGTTTTCACAAGAAATTTGGGAGGGAAAAAAAATGTGAGCATTGAGCACACCATTTAGTATGAGGCTTTATCACTAATGTTGTTTTTCTGTGGGTGCAGGTCAGTGCTGTGTGGTGGCTCAACAGCCATTTTCATGTTTGGGTATTGTATCTACTTCTATGTGAGATCAAATATGAGTGGATTCTTGCAGCTATCCTTCTTTATTGGCTATAATGCATGCCTATGCTATGCTTTCTTCCTAATATTTGGTGCAATCAGTTTCGGAGTTTCATTTCTCTTTGTTCGCTTTATATACCACAATGTTAAAAGAGAGTAAGTCACCAACATCAGAAGCACAAAACCAAATTGGTTTTAAGGTATGATTTAAGGGTATCCCTTCCTTGAATTGATGAATTACCCTTCAGGAAGTTAAGCCTACACAGTATGATGTAAGGGTATCCCTTGAATTCTTTTACAAGAACATTTGTGCAGACAATGTATCCTTTATTTAACTTTTCTCAACTCCATGACTGCACATTTTGAAAGAGACTTCCTGGTGGCACATTTTACCCTGGGAAAAGATGAGTGAAATGACATTTCTGAGGAGGATCAAGTGTCTATTTTTGTTTTGAAGTTTATTAGAATTGAGTTTGAATCCTTAAATATAATTAAGATGTGCTAAATTAATTCCAGCTACCAATTCTACTTAAAAATGTGTGTATAATGTGAAGAAAAGATTTCTAATGTAAGACAAACATGTCCCAGGTCCACTGTTGTTTGATCAGCTTTCTTTTTTTTTTTGGTGGTACTGAACACTGTCAACGAGGAATTGACATTAATATTAACAGATTTTTTTTTCATTGATGAACGAGAAAGTAAATTGTATTTTACAAATATTAAAACTAATTTAATTATAATGATTTAGTTACGAAAATAAAACAATTCAGTTTTTACTTGTGTTTTCTTTTTAAGTCTTAAATTTATAAACGAGAAACTTATAAATCATAGTCTTTTACGCTCATAAAAGTTAAGTTTTTGTCCCTATTAACAAAAATAGGATAAACTTTTCCATAATATAAATTACCAATGCAGATTATCTCTTGTATAAATAGCTAAAGAGAATTCATACAATGACCAGAACTTATTATTTTTTCATATTTATTTTAAACATAAAATGATAAAATATTGTTTTATATTAAATATGAATATTTTATATCTTTTCACAAAACGACAACAATCTCACATACTGGGATTGTTTTGAAATAAAATCTAGATCTAAACTTTTTACTTAATAGATTGGATGAAGATGAGTATTACATATACCTTTAATTGAATGTTTAGTTTCACCTGTTGATCTTTTGTATAGGATATACAAGTATGGATTGAACTATGGAAGGTGAAGTGAAAAAGAAACAAGGAAAAAATAAAAATAACTGAAAAGTAAAGTTATTTTAATAAGAACATCAGATAAAATTGTTTATTATTATAATAAAATAAAAATACATATTTATAGTAGTAAGTTGAATATCATATAAGTATACTATTACAGCACACGGAATCTAACTAGTAAAACGAATGCCGTTGATTAACATAATAAACCAAACGATAAAACAAAATCACGGTTAATGTATATCTGTAGAACCAGTTTATGAGAGCTTAATTTACATAATGAAGATTAAACCTGAAAAGCATCATTCACAGGAAAAAACATAAAACAAAACTCTCAGCACAGATGTAGCATGAATGCTGACTATAGTGGAAGAAAACCATTATATACGTATGAGTGTAAATTTTAGAGGGTAGAGGAAGTTCTTGACTTCTGAATCTTATTCTGAAGGAGGAGGTGATGATAGTGCTGCATGGTATGACGAGGAAACAAGTTGTGCAAGAGCAGGAACAGCCCCACCTACAGTTATTACAATCATACTGTTATCAACTCAGATACACAGTAAACATACATCACAACACAAGGATAAAACCAATGAAAAGGTTGACACTTGTCAAACACAGAAAACATCATTAGGATTAGAACACTTCTTGACCATGAAATTTTAACTTTTGAGACAGGAGAAGTAATAACACAATCAGAAATTCACCTGCCAGTCCTGCACAGGCTGAAGAGAATACTATCACAGGTGGTGTCTGAAAATCAGAGAACAGTTTCAGTAAGTATGCTGTTAACAAAACTAGCAAGTTTTCGCTTGAATAAGAAAGCAGAAAGTTTAGCTCTGAGTGTTTCTGCTGGCACAATATGAGAGAAAGCTCTATAATGCTTGAATACTATGAACTCACTTTAGATACTCCAATATGAACATGTTAACATAAAATAATCTAGAAAATGTGTGGTAGAAACTGCATATTAAAGCCCAGTCTGTGGTACAAAATATATAAGGACTACAACTTATGTACGTTGTTCGATGTCAAGTTCATCGAGTGATATTGTTATTGTCAATCACTGTATTAGGTTATTGTCCACCTTGAAAGCTGGATTTCCATCACTGTTTTATCATTAAAAGGTGCATCAGAAGGTAGAAGAAAGAAAAGATATTTAATCTATCATTAACCTCAACTCTTAAGTAATGTGAAACTAATGAGTGTACCGGAACATACATATTACACAATTAAACCAAGTTGAGTGGAGCAGAAGAATACATGTAGAGAGAGAGAGCCTAAATTCACAATTCCACAGCATGTGTAGAAAAGTATGAATAGTTTACAGGGAGGTCAATCAATGATTTATGCATCAAAACAGGACTGATCCAAGAGGAAACAAATATGGTGGTTGAAGGTTGTGGACATCTTCAGTGTTTCAAAAAATGCACTAAAATTTTCTCAAGGAAATTTTTCTAAGACGTTGACAAAATGCAGCTAATACATTAACAGCTTCAGGAATGTGAGACATCCCCTTTTGTTAAGTGACATGCAAAATATCTAGGACTATACATGATTACCATCATGGATGATGCAACTATGTAGCAATCAAGGTGCAAATAAAGTAATATTCGCAAGAAGTTTTTTCTATTTAAAGTTCTATTATAGCATCACGATTCTCTTAACAGATTACAGAAGGATACATCAGTCAGGTTAATGGGTTAAAGAAACTAGCTGACAGAAAATAAAACTGAATGAAAAGAAAAATAAATGGTTCAAAAGGCACAAGAAACTTACACCAATGAGGAAATGTAACCACATAGGCCCTTTTACGCATCTCCTAACAACAGGCATAACTGCATTACAAATGGAAAAAAGAAAACTCTTTCAACAATAGAGGTTGTTAATATCAAACATTAAAGCTTCAATCTTTTGGTTTGGAAGGCCAACTATGTCTGCAATTTACAATTTACAAACAGATAAAACTACAATCTTATTCATCTCATTACTACTTGCCCTAAATCTCCCAACTCAAGTTTGAATGAATTAAACATATCTGTTTTAGTAACAGTATTTTAAGTTTTTTGACAACAAAAACAATGAGCTATGTCAAATCCTACTCACTAAGATTAGTTGACTCGTGAGAGTGGAACATTAAAAAACTGGTAACCAAAAAATCATGTGCACAATGCATGCCCATTTTTCCATTTTCCAAACATGACTTAATAGAGGGTAGTCTAATAGACCTAAACCTAAATTTTGAGATGATACCAAAGTCAACACAGCCTAAAGAGAAGATTACAATCGAAGTGAGAGAAGTTTCTCAAGTTTGTACATAAAATTTGTAATGTTATTTTAGGATAATGAATATTAATTAAGACGGCATAAATGCGAACCACATTAAGCTTTTGTTCGTCTGCAATCTCTATTGTTACTCTGTTTAACATCCTCTGATCCTCATTTTCATTGTACGAGAGGAACATCTTTTCCAACTTGAACTACCCAATAGAACAGAATAACAACTACCACATTGAGATAAAAAACATATAATCTTATTCAAATATAAACAAAAACAAAAGTAAAATAGTAGATACCATGGTTGAATCCATAAAATGCACTTGTAGTGCCACCAACGGCAGAACCAATCTGCACAAAATCAAAATCCCTCGATTAACAATCAAGAGCTCAGAAACCCTTTTAAAAAATCAAACAAATTTCACTGCCCATCACAATACTAGATCCAAAGCTCAACAATAAATATCAAAGCGCGCAAAAAGTTTGAATTTTGAGAACAAAAAGGAAGTGGGGTGGGAAGAACTGACCATAGAAAAACTGTCCCGCACAAGGGGGGAAACTGTCCAATTACTGGTTTCCTGCACAAAATTAGAAAAAAAAATAACAATAAATTCAAAAAAAAAAAAAAGATTTCAGGGAAAGTATTGAAATTATGAATTGGAAAAAACCATGTTCTTAGAAAGAGGTCCTGCGCAGTGAGGGCATCGAAAATTTTCATTGGAACCGTGACTGTGGTTTTTGCCTGTCATGTTCCTCTGCTCTTGTCACCTCAATGGTTCAGTTTGGTTGATGCTGTAGAACCTAGAAACGGTTGAAACAGTGGCTTTGTCTAATTGGAATTAGCTAATATATATATATATATATATATATATATATATATATATATATATAAAATATATATATATATATATATATATATATATAATATAGATATATAATATTTAAAACGTTAAAACATATATTTGGTTTTTATTTTGATTAAATTTATCAATTTAGCTTTGATTTTTTTTTTCAAATATGGATTTCGTTAATTTTTTTTAATTTGATAA
>Ga0209589_1013089_pt1 | contig 10995 bp, 6 predicted proteins | sample CowpeawhiteBW_FD_187525 | JGI IMG/M metagenome (GOLD analysis project Ga0209589, IMG submission 187525) | Root nodule microbial communities of legume samples collected from California USA - Cow pea white BW (SPAdes) (version 2) | ecosystem: Host-associated > Plants > Roots > Nodule | place: USA...
TCCTAATGATCTTTTACACTTCAATTACCTAATTATTTATTTTTCAACTTGTGTTCATGCAACTTCCCCCTAATCCAAATCTTCCGACGTACTCACCCATGAAAACACCTCCAACCCCAAAAGGAAAACAATAAAAAAACAGACCCTACAATTTTTTTTTATCCACTTTCGCATCAACAATCACTAAGAAATCTCACACTTGAACATCTTTCAGATTTCTATAACACAATAACACCAATAACCATACCACATATACAAGAAAAATATAGATAGCTCCCCTTACCTGGTGTTTTAGCTTCAACAATTCCAAATGAATTCTTTCTTGTTTCCCAAAGCTCCCCTCCTTGCCTCCACTCTGATTCCCTCTCTGAATTGCAATTTCTCAGAACTCCCTAGCCACACAATATGACTCTTTGTTTTCTCACTCACTCCTCCCCCTCTCACCAATTCAGCCCAAAATAAATAAAAAAATTATAAAAACGAAAATTAATTTAAATTTAAAGTTTAATAGCCATTACTACACCTAAACTGCTACCTTTTTGATTTCCAAAGAATTTCTACAGTTTCTAGATCATTTAACCACTTGGCAAAATAGTAAAAACATAAGGATAATATTCACTCTAGTCGAGATTCGAACCCATATCCTTCCTACCCATCAAACACATGCACACCAACAAACTATCACATGATTCCTGTTAATTCACACATTCGTATGAACCTAATTCATGCTTTCACGTTCACGATATAATTGCAAAATAAAACAGAATTAAATAAATCTACTAATGACATACTCAGGACTTGAACCCAAGTCCCCTCAACATAATCAAGTGCTTTAAACCACTTAAGTTAACATTGTTTCTTGTCTGGGATTTATCAAAGAACTCTCTTATGGTAGTCTCAACCCCTCATTTCTTATACTCTATTAATTATTAATTTTTATGAATTTCTTGGATCTCACATCTACCAACTTAACATATAATACTTCATAAATTTGACACCTAATAAATCCTAACATATTATAACATAATATAATATAGGGTTAAATATGTTTTTGGTCCCTTAACTTTAAGTGAATTTTGAAATTAATCTATTTTGAAATTTTGGATCAATTTAGTCTTTCATGTTTCAAAATACGTAGATTTAATCATTTTAATCAAATTTTGTTAAGTTTATTTGACATTTCAAGTGCGTTTCATGATAGTATTTGACTTAACATTAAAGAAAAAATGTGTCAAACATTATAAACAACTCAAATACATTTTTGAAATGTGTACGAAACATCAAATAAACCTAACAAAATTTGATTAAAATGACTAAATTCACGTATTTTGAAAGATGAAACACTAAATTGGTCTAAAATTTCAAAATGAACTAATTCCAAAATTTACTGAAAGTTGAGGGATGAAAAACATATTTAATCCTATAATATACTATCAAAATTTACAACACTTTTTTTTTACGTGTGAGTTTTATCATATAAGATACAATATCTAAAAAAATCATTTTAAAAGCACTTAAATTTTATTTTCTCTGGAACATCACCTCGTGCATTTTTCCTTTTATGATCTAACCACTAGCAGTAAACACATATTCCACCATATCCATGAAGTCAATGAACCCCTTTACAAATTCTAAATAATTCTAAAAAAAATTGAAATCACTATCATTACCGTATAAAGTAATTCGGTTAACATTCATTATAATACATCCATTCAACGAAAATGAATAGAAACCAATTAGTACCTCCTTCCACCAAAAACTTAATCCAAAAATGTATCTCACAATTTCACATTGATTCATCCATAAAACTTAGATATCATATTATAGTCATCAATAAAAGAGACTTCATCATTCTACAATCCAAATTGCAAATATTGTTCTACTCACAATCAAATCCTAATAAGGAAAAGGGTTACCTCCCCTTACCTGGTTTCCTAGCTCCAAACAATTTCCAATGAATTCTTCCTTGTTCCCAAAGCTCCCCTCCTTGCCTCCACTCCAATTCCCTCTCTGGATTGCAATTCTCAACACTCAACTTTCCACACAAACTCTTTGTTTCCTCACTCACTCTACTCTCTCTCCCACAAATTCAGCCCAAAATAAATAATACAAATAATAAAAACGAAATTAACTTAAATTCAAGGTTTAATGACCATTACTTTAAATCATGCTTCTGCATTCACAATATTTTGGTAAAATAAAACACAATTAAAATCACAATAATAGCACACATCAGACTCGAACCTAAATCCTCTCAACATAACCAAGTACTCTCAACCACTTAAGCTAGCATTATTCCTTGCCTAAGACTTGTCAATAAATTCTTTTAGGGTACTCCCAACCCACAATTGTTTGTAATTTATTTATTATTCTTTATTCCATTCCCCCAACTTAAAAGAATTTTCGTCCTCGAAAATTTTACTTACCAGGAAATAAGTATGGGTATGATTCCCTCATGAGATCCTCCATCTCCCATGTTTACTCTTGCGTCGACTCGTCCCAAAGAACTTTTACCGTTCGAATCTTCTTTCTCCTCAGCTTCTTGACCTGAGAGTCTAATATCCTTACTAGGCTCACGTCTAGAGTTAGATCTTCCCTGAACTAGACATCATCTGCCTCTAACACATGAGTGGGATCTACAATGTATTTCCGCAATTGAGACACGTAAAACACATTGTGCAAGTTTGCCCAATGTGGTGGCAACACGATCTCATATGCCACTTGACCAACGATCCTCCTATGGATTTGGTACGGTCCTATGAACTTCAGCGTCAACTTCCTAGATATGATCGCTCTCCTAATGCCCGTGGTTGGTGTAACCTTGAGGAACACATGATCCCCCTCTTTAAACTCTAGTGGCCTCCTCCTTTTGTCTACATACGACTTATGCCAGCTCTGTGTCGCACGCATTCGATCTTGAATCAGTTTGACTTTCTCCGTCAACTATTATAACAGTTTCGGTCCAATAGTCAATGGCTCTCCATCTTAATACCAATAGAGTGGCGTTCTATACCTCCTCCTATACAAGGCCTCGTACGACGACATCCCAATGCTTGAGTGGTAGCTATTGTTGTATGTGAACTCCACCAAAGGAAGTACTTCACTCCAACCACCCAAGTGATCCAACACACGCTCTAAGCAAATCTTCCAATGATTGAATAGTCCTACAAGATTAACCATCCGTCTAGGGATGATAGGCGTAACTCATCCTCAATTGGGTCCCCAGCGTTGCTTGTAAGGACTGCCAAAACCGTGAAGTGAATCCCGGATCACGATCTGATATTATGCTTGCTGGAACCCATGCAATCTAACTACTTCTCGAATATACAATTCAGCCAGTTTATCCATGGACATCCTCAGATTCATTGGTAGGAAATGAGTGCACTTCCAACCCACAATTGTTTATAATTTATTTATTATTGTTTATTTCAATTTCCCGGGTCTTACACAACTTAAAACGAAGTGAACCAAAAAAATCCAATGATATTTCATGTTGGCATAAAAGCATTAGTGGTGCCTTAAATAAGTATGTCACACTGGACTTTATTTTGTATAAAATATCTAAAACAGGAAGACAACATTAGTGGTGCCTCAAACAAGTATGTCACACTGGACTTTATTTTGTACAAAAAATTGAAACAGGAAGACAGTTACTGTCGAAGGGAAATTCAGTTGTGTACAATCATCTGCCTTTTTTTTCTTAAGTGTTTTTCTGTGTACAATTATATGTCTTTTTCTTCGTAAGATTTTGTATATACAGTCGTGCTTATCTAATTAAGTAGTTTCCAAAATAGTAAATGGTCATTCTCAATACGCTATTAATTTGAATTAATATATTCACCAACTCAACATTCACTAATACCACAAAAGCACATGTAAAATACTACCTCAATACCACATTAATAGTAACAAAGGTAATTGTCTTTCTGTGTGCAAAACGATAACTGCATTGGTCACACATAGCAAATCTCACAATGACAAATCTCACAATTCACAACTCAAATAAACAACAAAGCTTACAAAAACACAAAGAAAGTTTTTTTAGTATTTTAATCAAACAATTGGTGTGCAACAAGAAATTTAACATAGAGTATTTACAACTGTCAAGAGTAGATTTCATTCACTTCATTCTCATGCATTAACATCTCATTTCCATATTCAAGTTAAAATCAAATCACCAATATACTCAAATCTTATCCTTAGTGACTTTGAGCCTATAATAACTCACCAAGTTTCAATTGCTTGAATCCTCAACAAGCAATCATGCATTAAGTTCAAGAGTTTTAAGGTTATTAATGAATCATGTTCTATCCCTAGATAAAAGCTCCATTAGGTATTCAATTTCAGTTCTAGGTTCAAAAGACATTTTCCAATACCTCAAGAATCACAAATCATGCATGGATGTCCAAACCAAAGCAAACATTAAGCATAGAAATCAAATACTAACATTGAAATGGAAAAGCATATGTATTAACAACACAAATTACACAATAATTCAGTTCATTACATCTAATCTCAGCAAATAGGGTTAGCTCCCCATGGTGGAGAACCTAAGGTTTATAAATAGGAGAGATAGGGAAGAAATGGAAACCAAAGAGAAGATACAAGCCCTTTCCCAAGGTTCTTAGCAGTCACTCCATGCTCCAATTGCGCCTCCCATTCGCGTCTCCATCTCCCAAACGCAACCCATCTTCCTCTCCAACTCCAAAAGGGGGAAAACCCACCATGAATGGAGGAGAAGACCCAGGAGGAATGGGAGAGCTTCCAAACACCCCTAGCAACCTCCAAGAGGCTCTCCAAGCACCCAAAAGAGTTTCTCTATCATGAAAAATGAGGAATGCCCAAAACCTCGCGAGAAGCAAGATTAAATACCCATTTTTCGACATGTCAGCGACGCCACCGCTCAACCTTGTCTTAGCACCGCTCAGGGTCAGGTTTTACGAATTGAATTGCGCTCAACCTTGTGGGCGCTCAGTCTCACTTTTCACCGCTCAGCCTTGTAGGCGCTCAACCTCACTTTTCCACCGCTCAACCTTGTGTAGTTTGACAACATTATGTATTTGAAGCACTAGGCGTGATTTTAATGGCGCCTGACCTAGGTATTTGCTTCAAATTGATTTTTTTCTTGTCCAAAACATGCTCATTTGAGTTCTTGCTCATTTTCCTCCATCACAAATGCTTTCTATAAAAAAGCATTAAATAATTAAAACCCAAAATAATACAAAACAAACTAAAAATAAACTGATTACAAATAGGAATAAAAATAGTTTAGGATAGAAAACACCTCTCTTGAAGTCATAAGAGATGAAGACACCTTCCTTGAAATCCACAAGGATAAACATTTCCTTTAAATCACACAAAGGAAGAACACACCTCTCTTGAATCATACAAGAGATGAAGTCACAACTGTCGCTGATAATTGATTATCATAAGTGATAATCAATTGTCATAGTGGCTTTTCTCAATAATCATTTCTTATTAAGATAATCGATCATCACATGAGATAATCAATTATTCCATTTTGCAAAAATTAAAACTCTTCCATTGTTGTTGCTTGGGTTCTACCTTTGAACTCTTGACCTACTAATTTAACTATTTCAAATAAGATACACAGATTACAAAAACTTCCAACAACTAAACTCTTAAGTCTTCAATGTACTCTTGAATCCATGCATTCTTTAAGCTTCAAGTCTTCAACATTTCTCCATGAATCATCATTAAGACTTTCACATTTCTCCATAAGTCATTATCATCAAAACTCTTTATTGAACTAAAATGTACATCTTCTTTTTTTGTCAACATGTGGTCCTTTTTTAATCTATTAAGTCCCATTTTTTGTTAAAACGATTTAGTTAGGTCATTTTCGTTAGATTTGACCAATGACGTTAAAGACACGAGACATGTTAGTTCGTAGTTTGTTTTTTCTTTTCTTAAAGTTTTGTCCATGTGTCAGGTCAATGGTGGTGCCATATGTCAATGTACGTGTCACGTGTCATGTTAACACCAAGTGTCATTGTCATATATTAGTCCTTATATTTATTTATTTTTATTCAATTTAGTCCCAATTTAGTTCTAATCTTGTCCCTCTCCAAATTAGAACCAAAATTTGTTGTATGAAATAACATTTGAGGATCAAAGAGAATAAAAAAGACAAGTTTTATATATTACCTACCAAATGAAATGTTTATACGATTAAACATTTGAAATTAAGAGTCAAATAATTTTATGTCAAAATAAATAAAAATATTAAAATGGAGTAGAAATATACAAATGTGAGACACAAAAGTATATTATTGACTATAATTAATGATACACTACACAAAGGTTATGATATATAAGAGGGAAATTACCTTGGAACTATGGTGGATATCATGAATATAAAATAAGCCAAACAAATTAAAAGAGAGAAAAAAAAAGTGTGTAGTGAAAAGAAGAAGAAGAAGGGTTATAAAAATAAAAACTAAGATAATATTGTGCTTATGTGTGCGTTATGGGTGGCAAAGTGGGTTGGCTGGACGGGCTAGTCTGCCAAAACAATATTGGAATTTTAAACTTGCCAACTCTTTCTGGCTCACCTAACTCATCAAACTGGCAGACCAAAGACGGGTCAGTCCGCCTTGGCCTGCTGATCCGTTTTTATTTTTATCTTGTAAACTAAAAATAACTAAAAAATAAATTTTATATATTATATTCTTGTAAAGATATAAATGTGCATTACCATTATAATTTAAATCATTAACAATTACAAACTAAGTTTCAATTAATTATAATAGAATCATTTAACATGTAAATTAATAATTATTTTAATCTATCTAATTAAAAATATTAACTCATCAATTAAAAATAACATAATAAAAATATTTTAACATAATGTGTATCTCTATTAAAAGACCCTTGAAGGATGGAGGCAAGAAGAAATATTTAAACTGCGCTTAACCTCAAATCTTAAGTGATGTGAGACTTATTAGATTTACCGCCCCATTGACATCCCTAGTTAGGATACTACATATTACATATGTCACAATATTAGTGGAGATACAAACTGATGCAATGTGTGTTGTAACCAATTCAATCTGTGGTGTCATCCTCATGTGACGTTTGGGCCAGACAATGAAGGTTTGCAATGCTTGCGATACAATACCAACCTCCGATGTTGGTATAGGAACTAGGGTATCACCATAAAATACAGTATCTACCAAAACCTTTTACTAAGTGAGAGGATAGATCACCATGTAACATGGTGGAACCTTCAAAGCTACAAGCTACAAGTTGTGATGAAAAACTACGGCATGAATGCGAATTCACGGTAAATGTGAAAATGAAAGGCAAATATGATGACGATTGTCCTTCTAAACTGTTGTCATATATGGTAAATTTGAAAAAATTCAACAATTTTTAATTCTAACCATCGTTATATATATTAAGTCGGAAAAATGCTAACGATTGTTCATATAACTGTCATTGAAAATAACGTGAAAATAACAAAATGTGTCATTATACTTTTTCCAAGACGGTTCTTGGATAATCGTCTTTATCTAGTGTCGTGGTAGGCTTATTTTACACTAGTGTATAACGATTAAAGAAGATTAAAGAAGTCTCGCTGTCACCGTTATTTATGTAGGTGGTGATAGTATCAATCATGTGTAATCCAATATAATCACTTATCCTTATACATGCTATATGTTAATGGTAAATATCAATTTATATTAACATAAAAAAAAACCTTACATTTTTTAATACATGTAAGCAATTAAGCAAGATGATGGACCAAATAATAATAATAATAATAATAAGGACATCCAACTAAGAAAAAAGTTTAAATAGCAGTTACTCAATTAAAAAAATATAAAATTTTTAAATACTTAATAGACTAAAAAATGTAATATAAGCATTCAATTAAAAATATCCAAATTTACAATAAATTAATTACATAAATTTTAAAATAGTAGTGATATAAACCAAATTTCATGACTGTTCAGTGTCTCCATTTTTTGGTATAAGTTACAGAACAACATTATTTGCAACAGCTATGATGATATACAAGTGTGTGCCTGAAAAAAGGAGGTCAGTGAAAGTGGTTCACCTTCTATTGCATCTGGTAGCTCTGGTGGCTGGAGTTCTAGGGATCACTGCAATTTTCAACTCAAAGAAAGAAGCTCATCTTCCTGATATGTATACCTTACACTCTTGGCTAGGCATCTCAGCAATATGCCTATTTGGTTTACAGGTATACCTATATTAATCCATTAATCATTCTATCTTCAGATCATTCCAATTTTCTTCTCATATTTTTCTCATCATAATTTTTCCCTTTCAGTATATCATGGGCTTCTTCTCTTACTTCTTCCCTGGTGCAGAAATGTCTACTAGAGCTTCCCTTATGCCATGGCACAGGTTTCTAGGCATGGCCATATTCTTTCTTGCAGTCGCCATAGCTGAAACTGGTTTGGTTCAATATTTCCAGTTTTTACACCTTTTTCGCAGCCAAGAGGCTCTCATAGTCAATTCCACTGCTCTCTTACTCTTCCTCTATGCTCTCTTTGTTGCTCTCTCTGTCACTCTCCCAAGAACTTAGTTATTCATCAACTATCTAAGCTTCTTCATTGCACCAATCACTAAATTTATGTAATTTAGTTATCATCTTGTATCATCTTGTCACAACTCAATATATTCACTTCTCTTTTTACTCTCTTCAGAGTAAATCCAAGCGAACTCCACAATTCAATATTCCATTTTCACACTTCCATGACTTATGATTAGGGTTTAGTTTTGTAGTATCACTGTTAGGAATATATATAATCAAATTGCCCCTTTACTATTTTTCATTTGATAAAATACAAAATTTTTTCAATTCAAATGTTAAAACTTTTATCACTACAAGAATGCCACAGCTGATCGACACTACTAAGGCTAATTTCCATGATTTTTTCCGTCTACTTTTCCATTAGAGTTGGCTTTGACCTTTTCACGTTCGCTTCTAACCGACGCTATTCTTTTGCATTCAGGGTTTATATTTTATTATCAAAGTTTATTGTAATAAAGTATTTTTTCAATACTTTTTCGTTCCAACTACTTATATAATATGTTTATTTCCTTCTCCTTTTCATCCTCAGTACATTATTGTCAAGACTTCATAATTTTCGATAAGGCTTTTAAAGTATATATAATTCATTTTGATAATTTAAATCGAGATAGTTAATTTTTAGTGAGCACATTTTTTTAACCAAAATAATGGTACCTAATTTTTGAGATCAATTTAGTTACTAATTAGATATATTAAAATAACGTAATAAAATTTATAACTTTAATATAATTGCATCTCTATTATTTCTTATGCAATATTATTTATGCACAACCATGTATAAGGTTTATCTTATTTATTAGAGTTATTATTAGATCATAACTTTACTTAAGTTATTAATCATCAATTTTTATTATTATACATTATAATACATTGTAGTTGTTTTTATAACTGTATTTCTTTTAGTTACTGATGAAAAAAATTGTTTTTTGTATTAAAAATAAAATAATGGAAATAATAAGGTGATTAAAAATGTGAGAAATGTGATTGTTTTAAGGAGAGATTTATATAGTTAATTTATCCGGTGGACTCCTCTTGAAGCCGTCTATGTCCAAAAAAGGTTTGAAGAAACGAACCATTGACTATCAAAATGTGAATAACATCAAATTGCAGTAATTAAATATGCCACATGCATGCAGCCACAAGACCAAGAAAAATTCTGAGTGGAAGTCTGCAAGTGGTAAATATATATATGTTATCCTAATTTTCCTATAATGAAACACTAAAAGAGAAAGTGAGGCAGAAGAAGAAAAGAGAAGAGTTCAAGCGCAGACACTTTGATGATGACCGTCTCAACGAGCTCTTTGAAAACAACCTATAAATAGTTTCCCTTCGCCTCTCTTTCTCTCAACCTCTTCCTCAACAACAAAGTATATACAAATCACAACTCTTCCTTTCGCTTCTCCTTAACTTTACTTTCGTTCATAAATTCTGCAATAACCCACAACAACAATGGATATCAACACTCCACGCCTCCTTCCAATCATTTCAACTTTGGTTCTCATTCTAGTTTCGGTTTCTTCATTCGCCTCAGCGTCTCTCAAAGTGGGTTTCTACGCCTCCACCTGTCCATCCGCGGAGGAAATAGTGAGAAGTGCTGTAAACAAAGCCATTTCTCAAAACGCAGGCATAGCCGCTGGTCTCATAAGGATGCATTTCCACGACTGCTTTGTCAGGGTAAAATCAATCACTCAACCACTCTCAACTATTATCATATTTTCCAATTCCGATTCATCAATTTCGTTCGTGCATTTCTTCAGGGCTGCGACGCTTCCGTGTTGCTAGCATCTACGCCGGGTAACCCAGCAGAAAGAGACCATTTTGCCAACAACCCAAGCTTGCGTGGCTTCGAGGTCATTGAGGACGCCAAGGCTCAGTTGGAGGCTGCATGTCCTCAAACGGTATCGTGTGCAGACATATTGGCCTTGGCAGCAAGAGACAGTGCTCTCAAAGTGGGTGGCATAAACTACGACGTTCCGACAGGACGCAGAGACGGTCGTGTCTCTATCGCCGATGAAGCGGCACAGAATCTGCCTGCACCAACACTGAGTGCCGATGAGCTTGTGAGTAGGTTTTCACGAAAGGGTTTGTCTGGAGATGAAATGGTGACACTTTCAGGAGCCCATTCCATTGGTGTGTCGCACTGTTCTGCCTTCTCCAAGCGTTTGTACTCTTTCAATGACACCTTCACGCAAGACCCATCAATGGACTCTTCCTACGCTGAAACCCTGAAAGCAAACTGTCCTGCGCCACCTTCCATCTCAGACCCCACAGTGTCTCTTGATCCTTCCACTCCCATTCGTTTGGACACCAAATACTACGACGGACTCATCAACCACCGTGGCCTGCTCACGTCGGATCAGACGCTTTTCAACTCGCAGTCCACCAGGGAAATGGTTCTCACCAATGCCAAC
>Ga0209589_1013093_pt1 | contig 10992 bp, 2 predicted proteins | sample CowpeawhiteBW_FD_187525 | JGI IMG/M metagenome (GOLD analysis project Ga0209589, IMG submission 187525) | Root nodule microbial communities of legume samples collected from California USA - Cow pea white BW (SPAdes) (version 2) | ecosystem: Host-associated > Plants > Roots > Nodule | place: USA...
CAATTTGCATTAATAAAATAAAAATGTGTATGTACTCTTGAAGATATTATGACGAAAATAATGGATCTCAAGATTGTCTTAGTTTCCATATATGTATATCTTCATTCCTTAGATGCGGTGAAGTGCAATTTCTTCATTTATATGTTCATTTATACTTAAGTTGATAATCAGGTGATTTTAGTGATTTTAGTGGTTGTTTCTATTTCTTTTGGTGCAATGATTTTGTGTAATTTCTTGTGTAATTTCATTTATAAATAAGCAATTGAACAGAGTTCACAAAATCCATAGAATAAGGTTCTTTTCATACTCAAAAAATTAACTCAACAAATCAATTATCATGAAAGTATAACTTTAGCATTATAGCAATGTCATAATAATATAAGCCCAACTTTGAGTATTAACGGGGGGTTTCGAAACCCCAGAAATTAACGGGGTTTTTCGAGCTCCATGCATTAACGGGGTTTTCGAATCTTATGCATTAACGGGGTTTTCAAACCTCAAGCATTAACGGAGGATTTTGAACCCCAAGCATTAATGAGGGTTTTCGAACCCCATGCATTAACAAGGGTTTTTGAAACCCCCGGTAAGTTACGCTATTTCCAGGGATTGTTAAAAACCTCCGGTAATCCGTTAGCTATGCTTGCTCTTTCGAGGAATTGCAAACCCCTGGTAAAACCATTAGTGGGGGTTAAAACCTCCAGAAATGTCAAAAATAACCCCCACTAAAAATAATTATTTTTGTAGTGATATTTGCCTTAAATATAATTTAATTACATTTATATTTTGTCTCAAATTTTCTTCAAATATATATATATATATATATATATATATATATATATATATATATATATTTTTGTGCAACGTTGGTTCTTACGAAAATTTAATTGCATGTGTTAGACATTTGATTCTTAAGATTAAGACATGTTAGTCTATTATTACTAGTTTCCTAGTTTTTAATAGGAAATATTGAAAAAAAATGTAAATGGTGATAATGATAATTACCTAAAATAATAATAAATATTAACATTTTTGTTAGAAATATGTGTTAACATTTTTTTGTAACAATTAAATTATATATGATATATTGTACTAAAATTGATTAACTTTGTAAATTTAGAAGACTAAATCTATTATCAAAATGTAATATAGAGCAAAAGTACAAATTAACAAAATTATGAGAACTAAAAATGTAATTAAATATTACATTTTCTAGTTCGATAAAAAAAAATTACAGTTTTTATTTTATAGGAAATTAAACATTTTTTTTTGAAAAAATATTAAACGTAAGACATAATATAATCCTAACGGCATAAATAAATTTCAGATGCAAAAATAATTATAAAAAAAAACTCCTATTTTTAAAACTAAAACATATAGGTTAATTTTTTGTAAGTAATCATATTTATATATAGGTTTTATTTGGTATTCTTAAAACAAATGTCGGGATTTTAAAAAGATGGGGAAATTGAAGTAGAAAAACATGTTATTTGACTTTCATTTTGTTTAGTTTGTTTTATCATCGTGAACAAACATATTGTAATGTTTTATAATTTTACATAAATCGTGTTTCAGTGTAAACTTTATATTTCTATCCTTTAATGAATATGTTATATTCAAGAATATCATTTTAGAATATTTGTCACAGATGTCACATTTTAATAAAATTAATGGGGTTTAAAACCAAAAAAAATTACAGGAGTTAATAAATCCCATGAAAGTTTATTTATTGTTAATAAATTTTTCGAATTTTATTTTTATTTATTTGTTAATTTAAATAGTAAAAAAATGTTTTAAATTTATTTTAATCTCTCAATTTTGATATTTTTTTTCTTCTATGCCTCATTTGAAAATATTATTTACTTTAAAATTTTTAGATAACTTAATTTATTAATATTTATCAATTTTATTTTTTTAATAAATAAATATATGTAATTTAGATTTAATTTATTAATAAAAATAAATACAAATTTTAATATTAATAAACATTTAAAAATTTAAAAGTTAAAAATATATAAACAATATATAATTCTATAAAATTTGAAGAAAATAAAACAAATTTATTAAAAATGATTACCTATATTATTAACAAACATAATAAAATTAAAAAGTATGTTCATATCAAATAAACAAAAAATGTAATACTTCAAAGACTTAAAAATAATATATATATATATATATATATATATATATATATAAATAAATTGTTTTTCATGTAAACATTAAATTGATAAATATCAAATTTAATTTCATACCAAATAAATTTTTCTAAATGATTTATATATAGCATTTTATATTATTTTTAACATTAGTGATATTTTGATAATCTTATTTTTTAACTATTAATTTTTTTTAATATGTCACATCATTTAATTTAATCACAAATTTTCACTCTCTAATCTATTCTAGAATCATCTCCTAATCCTTTAAAAAAAACATCAACTTCATTCTCTAATCATTTTCATCTCTTCCTCTTCCTCCCTTTTTAATCCTTCTTCTCAAGAAAACAGAACCTAAATCTCTCAAATCCTACTAAAATAATTTTTGTTGTAGTGATGTCCGAATAAGTAATATTTTTATTAAGAAAATCCAAATTATACCTCTAGAGAAAATAAAAAATATATAAATAGTATTAATACCTATTATATATATATATAATATTTATATGGACATTTGTCTTATCCTTCTCAATTAGTAGAGCACAAGGTGTGTCCATATTTCCTAAATTTGTTACAATTTTGCATTTTAAGACTTTAGTTAGGCAATAAAAAAACATATTAAAGGTTGTGACTATTAAATAATCATATATAAATATACATTCTTATTCTCTGAAAATGACAAAATGAAGGTTTAACTATCCCATCACACTGCACTTATCTACACCAGAAATAATTATTGAAGAACAAATAGAATATCTAGGGTTCCCCTAACTTTGCTCATTCAAAACAACACCTTATCACACTCAAATTCAAATAAACATTCCAAACTTCTCAACCAAATGCTCTATTTTGTTTTCTCTATTCTGGCTGATGATTTTCTTCACATCACATCCTTCCGAGGCTTTATTAGCAATAATAGACTTCCTCAATCCTTGATCACAGGGAAAGCACGTAAAAAAAAAAAGACAGAAAAACATGCACGCATTGTAGACCCAAGAGTAATCTAGCTCTGCGTTATAGTTCAAGGATGAGATGAAGATGGGGGAATCGGAGGCCATTTGGGGTGATGGAAAAAGTGCTTTGGAGGGAGTTTGGGAAGAGGTGGAAGTGGCTTGAGTGGAGGAAGTGGGTGTGGCTTAAGTGGAGGAAGAAGTGGATGTGGATGTGGCTTGAGTGGAGGGAGAAGTGGATGCTTTGGTGGGCATGGCTTCTTTGGAACCGGTGGGGGGAGAGGCTTAACCGGTGGTGGAACAGGAGGCTTGACCTTTGGTGGTTTTGGTGGTTTTGGTGGAAGAGGAGGTTTAACCTTTGGAGGGCATGGCTTTGGTGGTTTTGGATGAGGTGGCTCCTTTGGTGGACTTGGTTTTGGTGGTTTTGGGTGAGGCTTTGGTGGTTTTGGATGAGGAGGCTCCTTTGGGGGGCATGGTTTTGGTGGTTTTGGATGAGGCTTAGGTGGTTTTGGATGAGGAGGCTCCTTTGGAGGGGATGGTTTTGGTGGTTTTGGAGGTTCCTTTGGTGGGCATGGTGGAGGCTTAACAACCTTAGGAGGAGGAGAAGGTTCAACAGGTGGAGGAGAATACACAGGTGGAGGAGTATATACCGGCGGAGGAGTGTACACCGGTGGAGGATGTTTATGGAAAATCTTCGGTGGAAGCGGTGGAAATACTATCGGAGGAATGGTGATAGGTGGATGAGGAGGAAGCTTAGGAAAGAGAGGGTGGTGCTTCCAGAAGAAAGCCGAAGCACACGTCTCAGAAGAAAACTTGAGTTTTCCAGAAGGACGAAGTGTGTGTTTCTCAACACCTTTTGACTTGATCACAATTTTGGTGCTGAAAGGACCATCATGGGAAGGGCAAGGAGCAGCTGATGCACTAAGCAACCGAGCATAACATTCTTCTTTCAGTTCATCACCTTTCACAATGTCATGTGGAAGAGACACTTTGAAGTTTCCGTTTTCGTCAACCTCACCAACCCCTCTCCTTTCAAAGTCCCCACTTTCTGCTTTGCACTCTACTGTTACACGTAGTCCTGTAGAAAAAAAAAACAATGCACGTTGTTATACTACAAAACTACAAAACCCTACCAAATTTATACTATGCATATATAATATTTGTGATAATGTACCTGAGAAAGCCTGGCTAGTTTTAATATTTTTGGCATTGCAGTCTGTGCATTCTCCGAGTCCAACTAGCTCCACTGTACTGTGGTCGCCATAGCAGAAGCCTAATACCAGAAATGACAGAGACAACCAGAAGCACAAAAGTGCTCCTTGGCGCCGGGTAGAAACCTGCATGAGGAACTGCAACCACAGTTCCTGATGAGTATAATAACGATAGAGAAAACAATAAGGTACACACTTAGAACTAAGAAGCGATTAAGCTTCTATGGTGAGAAGTGTGAGTATACTGTTTGATTGGAATGCTTAATATATAACCCTCTTGGATGTTATTTCACCGACACTGAAATTAAGAACATCACATGGGTGCACGGGACCAATATCAGTGGGATCAGCAGAGAAAAAGACGATAACGTGCACACACCAGTTTCCATAAACAAATTACTATCTAATTCATTCAATGCATGGTTTCTCAACCGCACAGCCAAACTCGTATCTTTATTTGAAATATCTGTCACAACCTACTCTTAAATGCCACTAATAAATGCGTTTTACGTTACATTGCTAAATGATTGGTGTTTTGACAGAAGAATTCCAATGTTTTCTACTCATGAAAGGATGAAGTTTTTTGCGGACAACAGAAGATTAACGTGAACTACTGAAGTCAACTGTTTCTTTATCTCCGTACCGCACATTCAGAAAATTTTGCAGAAGTTTGATCGTGAAAACTGTGTTGTTCCTGCCACTAGGATAGAAAAAGAATAACATATAACATCATCAACACTTACTCCCGTGGTTCTTCACTTTTGTTGCTGGAATCATCACAGTGAGCCTCTGAATTATCACTTTATATTTTCTTTTACAAATTTATTTAGGCTAACTCATTCATAGAAGACGAGATTTACATCATAACATCATTTTATATATCGAAAATTTGTGTATTTTAAACTTTCAAACATTTTTGTCCTCAAATTATAGATGTATATGGTTTTCTTAATCTAATGACGTTAAATTTTTGTATTTGTTAAGCAATTTCAAAATTAACATTTTCAATTGAAACATGTCAATTTAAATAATTTAAATATAAGGTTAAAACACTTTGACATATTCAACAAATTTTAATTCAATTGGATTAAGAACTAAATCAAGTCTATTCTCAAAATTTGAAGTTCAAATTACATCAAATCAAAGTTTGAGATAATAATGAATTCTAATTTACTATAAAAATTTAAGAATTAAAAAAATATTTATCGCTTCAAATTGTTTCCATGGTTTTGATATAAATTTATAATGACTTTAGTATAAGTTTATAAAAGTAGTTGTTTATATTTATTTAAAATATCAATCGTACAATGAGTAAATATTTTACAACTAAACAAAAGGTGGTTAATAAACACAAAATTAAGTCCAGACCAGAGGAGTTGGATTTTTCTTCATCTCATTAGGAAATTGGGTATCAAGAGATAGTTTAACAGCTATCAACTTTCCACACCGATAAAGACTTCACGAACTTATAAAATTGTTTAAAAATTATAGAAAATATGTATTTTAAAAAACGATTTAAAACTATTAAAATTATTGATTAAAAATATAAGGAAGTGAATATTTATTTAAAAAATATATATGAATATATAGGAGTGTCATTATATATAGTGGGTTTATTTTAAAATTAAAGAGAACATAATTTCAATTCTAGGAAAATGATTTTGAATAGTTAATTAGTATTATTAAACAATATATGCATGTGTATGCCAGATATACATATATAATAAGTGTATAACATTGAAATCTAACTTTTGTTTAATCAAGGTGGCAAAGTTTTGGTCACGATCTTATATTTAATAGCCGTTTTTCCTGTTTTTTAGGGTTCATGTCAATACTCCAAAACATGCACTTCTATCTCTTTCATTGTTTGACGAGGATACGTAATTGATGGTTTTAGGTGCCTATAATTAATTCAATTTGTGTCCAAAACATGGAGATTTCAATCAATTTTAGAAACAAATGTGACATTTTGCTTGTTGCCACCAAATTAAGTATTGTTGGTGGCAATCACTTTTTACAAATAGGCTTGTTAATTTTAGTATCACCTTATTAGTGCCTAATCACATCCTCCAAACATCATCATAAGTATTTTAAATATGAGCATTTAATGATTACAATAAGTGAATGGAGCAATGGCATGTCACAACTTTTCTTTAACGATTATAATTAAAAGAATTGTTAGGCTGTGTGCATATGTTGGTGTGATTAATCGTTATATGAGCGTTTATTATTTAGATTCAACAATAATAAAACTTGAACTAGCATCACCTAATAAAATAATATTATCTTCGATTCATAATATTACCATAATAATTTGATATGAGAAAAAATGAAAATAAAAACATTTAATTAAAAATAATGCAAAAAATAAATTGTTTTGGCACTGTGTTTACTATATTGGAAGATTTGTCTTTAGAATCGAATCCAATATTTTTATATTATTTATTGATTATTTGCAAACCGAAGGAATAAAATATAGTGTTGAAAATTTTATAGAAAATAATTTAAAGGTTTAATTAGTCGGATGATATCTACTATTGTTCGGATATGTTAATTTGATAGTTGTTTTGAAATTTTTTAAAAAGGTGTCAACTAAGTCTCAACTTTTGAAAATATGCATTAATTACATCTCTTTCAGAAAAAAAAAATATATGAACGTCTGGTATTGATATCTAAAATGACTTAATAAATTAAGTATTGATATTTATATTAATATTGAGTGGTAAAAGTCATTAATAAAAGTAATGGCGTTAATATTTTTTGTCTTAAAGTGACTTAATTAAGACACTCCTTCAAAAGTTGAAACTTGATTAACACATATTTAAAAGCAAGTATCAAATTGACACATCTGAACGAAAGTGGATATCATCTAACTAATTAAACATGATTTAAAAGAATAGTGTTAAGTTTGAAAATTTTGCCAAACTTGTAGAACTAAATTCTTTACAAATTAAAGCATGCAGGGTGTATAGATTTCATTTTCTAGAAGTCGAAATCTATACCTCTTTATTAAAGTAAAATAATAAAAAAAGAATAACAATTTTAAAAATTTTGTGAATTTATAAATTTCGGTTATTTAGTAAATGAAACATATAGGTAAATAGGTTTCAATTATCTCAACAACCGAAATTTCAAAACTGATACTACATTTTTATATGTTTAATTTGCAAAGCATAATTTAATAAGTTGATTTTGTAGACTTAAATTATCTTCAAATTCGTGTATATATATATATATATATATATATATATATATATATTATTTATATATTTTATTTATATTTTTTTTTTTTTTTTTTTTTTTTTTTTTTCTATACTTTTTTTTTATTTTTTTTTTTTTTTTAATTTTTATTTAAATTTAAAAAATTAAGATTGAGACAGTGTTAGAATGAATGATAAGTTTATTGATATTATAATCTGAAGTATAACTTTTTTAAAATAAAATAATTTCAAAAAGTTATCTAGTATTATATTTATCTCTAATAAAAGAAGCTTTTTGTTTTTACAGTATTTTGTTATCTACATCTCTCGTTTTTTTTTTCTTGTGTACCTACTTCCTCTGCTTCTTTCTTCTTCTTCTTCTCCATCAAATAGAGTTGTTAATGAACATGTATTCATTTTCAAATAGAATGAAAGAAAAATCAATCAGAATGAAACAGAATTCATTAAATGTTGATAACGTGGTTGTTTGATCAATAATTTGTATTAAAATATATTCCAAATTTGCATTAATTATTGAAACATATCAATACCTAAGCAATTGCATGGTGGTGAACCATCCATTTTTTTTTCAGTACGGATAAAATTAAATGTTTAATTAGCAAATATTTACCTTTTTTGGCTGGAAATAAAAACAATTGGAGAAAGATTTTTTTTTTACTTTATTTATATCGCTATTATTTGTTGACTTATGTTTTAATTGAGTTGAAGACAAGTAATTTGCTTCCAGGAATCAATTTTGAAAATTCAACTTCAACATTATCCTTAACACGAAAACTGGTTTAGGAAGAAACCCAACAAACTGCATTAAAAAACCATGATTTTTTGTTTCTTCCGCATTGTATTGCATTTTTTTTTTCGAAACCAACGAAGATTTCACCTTTCTTGTTTTTCCAAAATTTCGCGTCATCCAAAATGTCGATTTTATGTTGGATTAAAATCAAAGATGCCAACTTTGAAAGGAGTGTTCTTGCTAACTTATGTTCTACGGTTCCAAAGAGTAAACACAAAATGTACGTAAAACAAAATGAACATTATCTAATAAAAACTCTGCCACATCGCAAAAGTCGTATCATTCCTAACTCAAATCCCTGTTAGTTTAGAAAAAAAAAAAAACTCAACTTCATTCGAATGTAGAAACGTAAAAAGTCTTAAGCTACAACAGAAAGCTAGATCTTTCAGCCAAAATTTCACAGCTACTTCCTCGTGCTCTCTCAAACTCGAACCTAGTCAGTAACATGATTCTGTATTCCATGGCACAAATCTTGTGTGGCTGAACGTGAGAATTTGCTTATCTACTTCTTCTTCTTTGACTTGCTCGACAGAGATTGAGTAAATGCAGTTCCCTGGGTGTCAAAACAAAGGGCAGAACCATTAGTGTTACATTAAAGGTTAAAGCATCAAACATGAAATCCAACAAGTACAGTACAAGGCATAAGAACAAACCTGTAGCCATTCATCAGTTGAGGCATCTGTAGACCTTGTTCCCACTTCAACTTTTGGAGCCCTCTTTGTTTTCTGAGCAAACATGAATCAGATTATCAGAATTGTGATATCATGTCATATATTGTAGTTAGCAAATAAAACAAGTACAAAGTCTCGGTATAAATCAAAACAAAATAGAGGGTGACGATTTTATGTAGCAAATAACAATGCATCCTTGAAAGCACGTTATTTGAAAAAATAATGATTTTAGTACCTTGGAAAGGTGTTGTATTTGACCATGAATCCATAGCCCCAGAAGGACAAGGAGTGCAGCACCCAGTGTAACAAGAAAAACAGATTCCATGCTAAGAAAACCACCAGCTTCAGCAACTTCAATGGTGCCATTAAAGAAGGTGCTTTGGAATGGATGATCATCTATCTCATAAATAATAGTGCCCACAAGATCAAAATTTCCAGGCTGCATAACAGAAAAAGTATGCATAATGAGTATAATAGTCTCCTGTGATGCTTACTCGTTGAGAAACTAAAAGCATTGACCTTTGAAGCCATAATTATACCTGCATGAACTTACTGACTGCAAATAGATATGGGAAAGTAGCCTGTGCTGAGGCTGGTACAGAACCATTATTGAAACCCTGCAATTAAAACAAAAGATTGAGTTTAAAATATTCATGCAATACCATTTGCTGAATCAGAATAGGTTGGAGTGATACTGATGTAACACTGATGTAATATCATATATAACTGTTTCCTTCACATTGTGAATGTACGAGCAATGAACTATTAACCATAAGTTCCACGTAATTGGTTCATGATAATTCATTGTTCCCAAATACACTTTTAGATGGTTGGCTATGATCTAAACTGACAAAATCATACACATTAACTAATGTTTTATATAGGGAAGAACAGGAACTAAAATAAAAGGAAATGAAAATATCACAAATACATCCCATGCTCCCTTTCAGCATACAAGGATGGAAGAATCAGATCTATGCATCCAATCTTCATACACAAATAAAGCAATCCTTCTCATGCGAAGATTAACAATTCTAGCATTTTTAAACCTAACTTTGTCAATGATTTATCTTCAAATTCTTGTCCAGGCAAACAATACATACTTTATATTTTACTACCCAGACTATTTTCATGAAAATTTGAAATTCTCTTTCTAGAACAAATAATAAATAACATATTTCTATTGTTGATTCTAATTCACTAGAATATTCATCAATTTTTATCGAGCATAACTAATCCTTTACAGTAACACAGGCAGTGTAATCCTTGATCACAAATAAATAACTACGTTTTATTTGGATAGTCAGCAACTTATTACCTGGGTACTAAGATTTTGAACCAGGAGACGGTGATCAAAAGGAAGGTGAATACTAGCCTTGATTGCAATAACATTCAAGCTTGAATCCCCTGTTTCATTCCACACAATGAACAAAAATAAGCTATAATCTACTAATGAACGAATAACGTAACAGAATCACAATACATCAATCAGGAAATAATGTAACAAAATCACACATGAAAGGCTTAGTATCAGTGACAAACACAAGAGTTAAGAATGTTAAGCATCAAATTACAAACTAAAATACAACATTGAGTGTCAAATTTGATTGAATTACCATCATTTTTAACACCAACAAGCAGCTCTGACTCTTCTCCAGCTGTTATCACTACAACATATTACAAGAACAAAGAAATTCAACCCACTATCAAACATAGAATGAATTATGAACCACATTTTGTTTGGTGCACTGAGCAGTATGATTCTTACATCGTGCGCTATTTTTTGGAAATACACTTATTGTATCAATTCCTGGAGCGGAAGAGAAGGTCCCATCACCAAAGTCTTGGGTATCATCACCAACAATGCCAATATCATTTGATTCTTCAATGGTATCCACAGCATCATCGGAGTCTGACTGACACCTAGCAACTAAATAAAGAAAAAAAAAAAAAAAAAAAAAAAAAAAAAAAAAAAAAAAAAAAAAAAAAAAAA
>Ga0209589_1013094_pt1 | contig 10992 bp, 4 predicted proteins | sample CowpeawhiteBW_FD_187525 | JGI IMG/M metagenome (GOLD analysis project Ga0209589, IMG submission 187525) | Root nodule microbial communities of legume samples collected from California USA - Cow pea white BW (SPAdes) (version 2) | ecosystem: Host-associated > Plants > Roots > Nodule | place: USA...
ATTTTATTTATTTTATTGATATTATTATAATTATTTTATTTATATATTTCATGTGTATATTATTTTATATTTTATTTGAATTTTTTATTTTTTTAAAATTTGAATATTTTATTTTAATCAAATTTTAAAAAAAAATTCAATTATATATATATTTTTTATATTTTTAAATTTATATTTATTTTTATATAATTTATTAAAAATTTAATAAAAATAAAAAAGAATTAAAATAACTTATAGAAATAATATATAAATAATGAAATTTAAAATTAGAAAAAAACGAATATATATATATATATATATATATTTGTATATATATTTTCTTTTTCTTTTCAATTTAAAGTTTTATTATTTTGAAATGAATTTAAATATTAAATAAAGTTAAATGAAGCAGAATAGATTTTTTATTCTTTTTGTTTTTTTATTTAAAGTTTAATATTATTTTAATTTTACTTATTTTTATATTTATATTTATTTTTAAGTATATTAAATAAAAATAAAATTATATATAGATATTAATATATTTTTTAAAAATATATATTAAGAAATATGAAAACATAAAAAATAAATAAAATAATAAACTAAAAAAATCATTAAAAGTTAAAAAATATAAATTTTAAAAAGAATTAAAAATATTCAAAATAAAATTTGTTTTTTATTTACGAAAGTCAACTTCTTTTTTGACTTTCGGAAGTCGATTTCCGGGAGTATTTTTTGACTTCCGAAGTTGACTTCCGGTGATGAATTTTGACTTCCAGTGATACATTTTGACTTTTGAAAGTCGACTTTCGGTGATATATTTTGACTTCCAAAATTGATTTCTGGTGATATATTTTGACTTCTAGAAATCGACATAATTTTGGGGGTGTCTGCAGGTTTTCTTAAATGGTTAAAGATGTTTTTGGAAATTTAAAGAAAGTTTGGAGATGTAGAAGAAATTTTGGAGGTGCAGGAAGAAAGACCCAACTTTTATTCTATACTGTAAAATTCAAATGCATACCAAATCCATCTTGATCAACCTTTATTCACCTCAAAACAACTTGGTAGCCCAATACGCATCAAAACTACCGCGCCAGAAATATGGCCCAACCCAAGTACCAAAATTAACCTGACATTGATTTTATCAAAACAAAAACTAAATGAATTTTAACCCATAAATTAAAAATAAATAAACTCCCTTGAAAGACTATATAGTATAGAAAAACTTAGTTTAGAGAAACCTAAAAATATTCAATAATTTTTATTCATCATACATTTTTTTTTAATTTCTAAAGACTAATATTAAAAAATAAAAAATTTCAAAAAATAATGTCATTATATTAAAAAGCATAGACATAATACATGGGTCATATTCATTTTGTTTTAGGATTGGAAAAAAACGTGAAAAGTTTTCTAAGTTGAAATAATTACACAATAAAACAGTTACAAGATTAGAAAAAGGAAAAGTTTCCGTCACAAGTATGGAACACATATTTTGATGTTTGACTATTAATAATTATTAGATATGATTTTACTCTCTCTCTCCAATAGTAATTTAATCTTCAACATATTTTAATTATTTAATAACGAAAATACAATAACCAAATTAATCTGAGTAAAAAATAATTTAGGTTTATTAAGTATGATATAAAATTTGAGTTTTACAAAGTAAAAAATACAATTTAGAAAACTTTGATGGGATTAACTAACTGATAATAAAAATAATTTTGCTTAATTATAGATTATCTATATAATATATAAAGGGATTCTCCTTTTTGTGTCCACTTTTAAAATACCGATTTTATTTTTTAAATATAACAATTTATTAAATTTTTAAAAATTGACCGTTACTTTTATAAACTTTTTATAAAATCAGATATCTCTACTTCTTCTCTTCTTCTTTATTTATCAATGGTTATTCTTTTATTTGTTCTGATATATTTCACTTTATTTTAATAAATATAATTTTAATATATATATTAACTTAATAACATTATAATATTATCACTTACTAATATAATATCACGCATATTTAAAAAATACATACACACAGACGCGATAGCGCCTGTGTTACGCTAGTTATATATAATAATTTTATCACTTTTTTGACAATTATTTTAAAATTATACAAATAATATCGTAAAATTAAATAATAATAATAATAATAATAATAATAATAATAAAAATAATATAAAATTGCGTCTGCCTGTTCAAAATTTTTTATTTCCTTTCATTAAATTATTTTAATCTTATTATCTCTTTTTTGTTTTGTATATCTATGATATTATAAATATTTTTTTTATTACTTGGTGGCAGGTGATGAGAGTTGGAAGGAAGTAGAAGGAGAAAAAATAATAGAAAGAATCATAGGATTCTAAAGATGGAAAATAACCTAGATTCTGACACTAATACCTTGCAGGCTTGGTTATAATATTAATTTAAAAGAAGAAACTTCTTTAACTCTATTCAAGAAAATTGGAGATGATTTGTAAATATTTTCTGCTATAGTTTATAAAGATGATAATGTAATTTGATGTATATAATTCTTTTTCCAAATTATCTTTAAAGTAAAACTATTTTCTTATTTTTGTATCATTACATACTAAATTATTTTTCAAATAAGATATATCAGGCATTATTATAAATTTTAACATCTCAATTATGATGATATATAAAAGTCTATCAATTATTTATTATTATATGAAAATTTATTAAGAAAAAATAAAATAAAAGAATATAAAGTATGTAAGGATCACACCAAATCCATGATAAAATTTACACTTCACAAAACATAGTCAAACTATACCTACTAAAAAAATTATATTGTTCTCCCTGAATCAAAACTAAATTAGATGACTTATCGGCACAATGATTTCTTTCATGAAAAACAAGAGAAATTTTGAACTGCATATGCTTACAAAAATATAATTAACGACTCCATCTACCTCTTAAGATTCAAAGGAATCATTCGTTGATCCAAAAAAACCATGACAAACTAGAGAAAAATCACTCTTCAACCAAAGCTTTTGAAAATCATCCCTCCAAGCATATTCCAATGCATAAATGGTCCTAAAAGTGAACTATCAATCTTACCCTTAAAATTGTTAACTTTTATTAATGTACAAACTGGATTGGTTAAACTTTATGTTAAAAAAGTTCAATTCCAACCAAGAAATTGGTAGCATAAACTCATGTTTTAGGCTCATTTACTTGTGTTTGTAGGATTAGCTTTGTGTGTATATATAACACTCTCTTGTAATACTTTATACACAATCTCCTTCTTCATATATTTCTTTGTTTTCTACAGAAACAAATCACTCTTCCATCACATATGTTATGGTTTATCGACTAGAGATAAGGTCAATTCACAATATATAAGTGGGATGCAAACCTCACCTTACAAGCAGAGGCGGAGCTTATAAGGAGCAGGCGGGGGCCACGGCCCCCCAAACTTTTCAATTTTTTTTTCAATTTTTTTAAATTATATGTATTTTTTTAAATTCTGTATATTTTTAAATTATTTAAATTAAATATATCTTTTAAAATTAGATAGTATTACATTGAAAAATTAATGAAAATTAAATTAATTATTATTTTTATTTCTTTTATAAAGTATAATATTTAATGTTAATAAATAAAAAAATATAAAATTAAATATAATAAATCAAAACAATTATTAAGATAATTTTTATTTTTTCTTCTTATTGTTTTTTGAGTTTTTCATATATTGTAGTCATCTCTCACTTTTACCTAATTTCTTTTGTTACCAAAGAAAAAAAAAGTTAAATAGAAACTCATTATTTTTGTTCTCATTCTTTATATCTTTTCTTCCATTTTTAAAGAAAAAAACTTGTGTCACTTGACATTGAAATACTTGTTTAATATTTAACACTATTTTTTATCTCATGACATTTTGTATATTAGTTTTTATGAATATAGAAGAGTAAATAATGTAATATGTGATTTTTTATAAACAATTTTTAAGTGGACTTGATTATCATAATTTTTTGTTGTCTCTTAATTTTTTATTAGATTATGATAAATTATTTGTTAGTCTTAAACTTATTTTTTAAATAGGTATATTGATGAAAAACAAAAGAATAAATCTATTTTTTAAAATTGATAAAAGAGAAGTGAAGCTCAAAATAGGACAATATAGTTGGTCACCGCATAACAATGAAATAAAATGTTTGTGATAACTTTTGTATCGATATGTGCACATTAGTAAAATAGAAAATGAATACTTGTAGATGATATGATTATTTATATTGAAAAAAAAAGGTGAAAAATTTAGTTATGATTGAATAATTTGATAAGTTCAAGAATATGAAAAAATAATAGATAATTCTTCGTATATGTGTAGTTTCTTTTATAGTTATAACTATACTAAATTATCTATTTATTTTTTTATTGAATTAGTAATAATAATGTTAAATATATAAATTTTAAGTATATTATTTTAGCTCCCCCAATAATTTTGGTCAAGATCCGCCACTGTATATATATATATATATATATATATATATATATATATATATGTATGTATATATATTTTTTTTAAATTTGAAAGTTAATATTAAATATTTTAAATTTTATATCAAATTAGCATACTTAGAATAGAAAATTATGACAATATCTATTTTTAAATTTAAAAAGGCATATTTAGACAGAATTGCACGTTTAAAACTTACATCGTATAAGATTTGTTTATAAGTTATTATGAAGATGGTTTCATAAAATAAAAATGGATGATAATGATTTCATTCACGAGATGGACAGTGGACATGGCATAGTTGGCTGAGGAGCAGTTAATAAATGCAAATAACAAACTCTTATAAGTTTATTGCTTTCTTCTCTTCACATGCAGTGAACTGAAATCTCTGATTCTTTCCAGAATCTCATTTTTCGGTTACTCAACGTGCGTTCACATAAATGCGCCATGCAAGTGGTTGTGAACGGTATTCTGTATTTATAATCACACTCCCATGCTTCCAAAACAAATTCTTGGAAACAAAACAAATCCTCCTTTTGCTTTTTGAAGTTTTAATTGTTTTGAGAAAAGAACTTCCACTGCAGTTGTTAAAACAAGAAAGTAGAAAAAATGTCAAAATTTCCCTTCCTCTATTTCCACCAGTCCAGGGAAAGGATTTTGATATTAGTTCTTTTTGACATCGTACGTCCACAACCGAAATATAATCGGGCGCGATAAAAAAGGTAAGTTTTTTACTTCGGTTTTCTTCAAAACCGAAGCATAAAAATATTAAAAAAGAAAGGACAAAAATTAAAAAATAAATCGAAAGACTTTGATTCTAAGACTCGATTAAAGTTTAATTTTTTTTAACTTTAAAAATAATTCAAATTTAATTACACGTTGAGAGGAAGAAGAGTTTCAATTCTCAAAACAATCGAAACCTATTTCCTTTTATACTTCGATTTCATGAACAATTGAAGCATAATCCTTTAAATTTAAAAAAGAAATATTTAGAACTTGAAGAGGAAAATAAGTTTCGGTTTTTGTTATAACCAGAGCCTAATCTACTATTTATACTGTCTAGTATATAGACGTTTATTTTAAAATATTTATTTTTGTTTTTTTTATCTGCCTACATAACAACTGGACAAAAAGTAAACAATGAGAACCAATTGACAGAATCCATATACAATAATATATATATATATATATATATATATATATATATATATATATGAAAATTTTTTAATCAAAACACTTTAAATAATGTACAAACATATATTTCACATCCTAATTACACATTATTTTGCAGAAGCCTTCTTTTCACACCATATTGACTTATCGTGCATTGGTGTGAGATTATTAAATCTTTTCACAAAAGAACAATAACTTAAATTAATTAGTATATAAAAAGACAAAGTTGTATAATATTTGATTCAATTAACTTATTATTGTTTCTCAATCACTTGTAAAACGAGCATGAAAAATGGTTGTTATCCATTGCATAACATAGTTACCACACTCATATGAGCCAATTTGTTTATGATACTACAATATATCAACATAATTATAAATAATTGAGGAAGAAAATGAATCAGACAATTATATAGAGACCAAAATAGTAAACCTAGAGGCACAACCATGGAAGCTTTTTAATTGTAATAATTTATCTCCCTAACAACATGTTATGTCCAATAAATGAACTATGAAAAAAGAAATGTTTTTGCACTAGTGTTCACTCAAACTTGAATGTGAAGTTATTTTCCTGTTATGAAAATTTAATTATGTTCTAACTTAATTTTATATTTGACTATTTTTAGTTAAATTCATATTAATTTTTTATTAAGTTTTTAAAAATTTTATACTTTTTCTTGTTTAATTTTTCTATTAATTAACGCGTGATTATTATTTTGTTCCACCATCTTGTTTATTTTTCTTCGCACGTTAGAAAAATAAAGTTTTGTAGTTAATATAAAATGAAGTGATTAATATAGAATAACAGTTGACTTTTAATGATTTCATTAGAAAGGTGTGGATAAAGTCACCATGCTTCATGATGACTTTTACGTCATATCACCTACAATGAGCAATGGACAATCCTAGTCACGATCATTGATATAAGTGATGGATCCTTGATGAAGCGATGACGATGGTCTATTAGTCAATGTAGGCAATAATGCAAAAGTCATCGAAGAGAATGACAACTCCATTATCCAACACGTTTTCGGTAAAAATGATAAACATATTTATTATTTTACATTAACTACTATATCATGTTATATTAACCATAAAATTTTATATTTCTTCACATGAAAACAAGTACACGATAAGATAACTACCACGTCTCTTCGTTAAAAGTAAGATTAAATGGTAACTTGAAAAAATATAAAAGTTTTAAGTACTCAATAAATATTAAAAAAAAAAATATAGGCTTAATTGAAGATATTTAAATTCACAATGAACTTAAAACTCAATTAAGTTTGATAAAAAAGTTACAGTTAAATAATGAAAAATATAACTTTGAAGATAACATTAGTGCAAATATCGCATTTAACTACAAAATGTCATTTTTGAAATTTCTAGCAAGGTATGGGCTACAATTCAGATAAAATCGTAAACTATTCATAACTTATACATTGACTAAAGTATAGCCTACGTTCTCTAAAGGAACCATTGCCTGTACTCAAAGTATAGAAAATGGTTCCTTTATATAACCTTATCCTATATACCTTGAATAGGGTTAGTTTGTGAAATTTTTACTTGTATGTTAATGGTCTTGTTCCATTCCACCACTGCAAATATCGCTATTCTTCTCCTCCACCGTTGCAAACTCGACTTTTCCTCTATAAGGTCCCTCTTTGAGGTTTGTTTCTCTCTTTCCTTTAGTTTTTTTTTTTCTGTTTCATTAAGGTTCCTTCATAACTTTAATGTTGTGACATGTTTTGGTGTTACCATGTGTTGTAGTACCACCATTGTCATCGTGACACGTTTTTGCAACTTCCAAAACGCATTAAGCACTCCAATTGTTGTAGTCCTCCCATTGATGCATTTCTAAGTTTTTGAGTCTATGTTAAGTGCACTTCAAAGTTCCTCTCATGGCTATTGGCTTTAAAATATTTATTTGATTTTTTATTTTTATTATTTGAAATATTTATGTTCTTAAGATCTTGCAAATATATTTTTTGTATGTTTAATGTGTTGAATTATTTATTTTTAAAATTTGGTTGATTATATGCTTAAATTTAGTTTTTTTTTTGAAATCGTTGTTGCATTGAGTGAGTCATAGTTTTCGATTTGAGATTTAATACAAAAATTATGTATTATCTCTTAGTTTTTTTGAAAAATGACTATTTTTTTTTTCCAAATTAATATAAGAGAATGTAATACTAATAATTTAGGTGTTGAATCTTGAATTATCTTGTTGGAAAATTTAAGAAATTAATCACTTTTTAATAGTTTATCAATGCATATACATTTCGATGTACATATCTTAAATTTTATGAATATTTGCTAACTGTATTTTGTATTGATCTTGATATGCATATTTGATTGTGGTTGATAACCACTTTCATTTCATGTAACCTTAAGACTAATGCAAAATGCTGGAAAAAGTTTTGTAAAATTTAAGAAATGTTGTTGAAAAATGATATCTACCAATGAACTAAAAACAAGTGAATCTTCTTGATTGGGATAAGATCATACCTTGAATACAAAACTGGGGTGATCATTCATTTAGATAATATTGAAATTGTATGTTCACACAATTTCAATACATATATGTATGAATTGAGATTGGATTAATTCATCACGCATTAGTGTTGAGTATGAGAGAGAAGTAGAAGAATTTATACAATTTGTGCAACATAATGAGGGTAGAAGTGGGGATGAAGTTTAGATGTCCTTATGTCAATTGTTTAAATGGGAGAAGGTTGTATTCAAATGAAAATAGGGAACACCTTCTTTGTGATGGTTTTCTTTAAAGTTATATAACTTGGACACGACATAATGAATTAATAGATTTCCTAATTGTCTCATGAACTGAAAATGTTTTTTATTCCTCCATGGTATAGTGGTTGGAGGAAGACCGATTAGAAGATATGATTCACGATGTTGGTGTAGAAGCTTTTGCCTAGAGGTGGCAAAATGGGCAAGCCCGATAGCCCAACCCATCAGGAAAAAAATGGGTCGGGTTAGGATATTAAGCCCGTCAATCCATATCAACCCGACCCGTTTAACCCGTCAGTCCATTGGATTGAGAAATGGGTTCGCCACAGGTTGACCCGTAACCTGTCCTAGCATGGGAAAGTGAGGTTTAACATTAGTAAAAATGGCTAGCCCTTGCAGCCTGTATCATTTTTATTTTTTTGGTTTTAGTGTTTTCTTTTGTCTCACTCACACACATCAGAGCAAAGAGTTAGAGAGACGAAACCCCCTAGAGATGAAACCCAATATAGACGAAACTCAAGGAGCAGACAAAATCCACGGCATTGGTGGCTTTGCTTTGGGCGACAAAAACCATGTTCGTTTTGGACGATGAAACCGTGTTTGTTCTGGAAGACGAAACCCCCGCGACTTTTCTCTATTTTTTGCATCAACTATGAATGTTTAGAAGTGTTTGGTAATTTGGTTTGATTGGAACTTTCAATTTAATCATTGTATTAGAAGGGATACTTGTTATAGTTTCCAGTTTCCATTTCTTGATTTAGTTTCCCGCTTTTGTAATTTTCGTCTCTATGTGGTTTCAACTCTAATTCATCATTGCAGATTGTTTTTATCATTTTTTTATTCTTAGGATGGGTTCTATCAAGAAATTGTTTTGTTTCATTTTTCAACAATTTTTTATTGCAAGGTATAATATATAGGAACCCAAATGTTAGTTTCATTCTTTAGTGAAAACACACAATTTTTTCTTTAAAAAAAGAGACGGTCTAGATAGGCTGGCCCATTAGCCCGTTAGTCCATCCAAGGATGGGTCAGGGTCCATTTTCTGACTCGTGTTGTGTTAACGGGCTGGCCCATCCTTGCTCGTTTTTAATAGGCAAAAAAGGGTCGGGTTGGCCCATTTTGTCACTCTTACTTTTGCCTAAGCACATGTGTACGAGACAATGTTACTAATGTAGATACTTTATTGTATGTCGGTTTAACTAAGTGCATACGATTGTTAATGCTGTTAAGGATGATGAATTTGAAGCAAATTTGATGATGTTGTTGCTGACGCGATCTAATTAATAGTACTTATCTATAACAATTTCAGTATTATTAAGAAAGTAGTCAACAAAATAGAAAGGGTAAAGTCAACCTTAAGTCGTCTCCCAACGAACACAAAATTGATTCTTGATAAATTAGTTCTTATAGAAACTATACAAAAGGGGTTAGTAAAATAATAAAAGTAATAAGAGAAATAAAATTGGTGACAGATAAAAAAAATATAAAAACAATGATAAAGAAAATAGATTGATTCAACTACATTCTTCATTGCTTATCTAAGGATTTTCGTTCAATTAATTAGTCTTAGATTTCAAATTAATCAATGTAAATTCTTAATTAATTTGTCAGCATTCTCACTATTAACCAAAGTACATTCTCAATTAAAAGTAAGAAATGTGTAGATTAACTAAAGTACATTCTTGATTAATTAAAGTACATTCTTGATTAATTAAAGTACATTCTCAGTTAAAATTAAAAACCGTTGAACTCATATGATTGATATGTTATGTACATTTAACACTGAGCTAACTTGCTACAATGTAAAAATAATAACTTTTAGAAAGAAAAATATAAGTCATAACAATATCAAAATAACAAACCAATTATTGCATTCTAACATTAGAATCCATAATGAAATTATAGTGGAACCAACCTGAAAAGCTTAGCTCGCCATGGAATCAAAATAAAATATAAATAGAAGAAGAATGAAGAGAGAGAACGAAATTAGGTCCTCCTAACTGGTTCCTAAACTTCGAAGATCTGAACTTGTCTTTCTTTATATAGGACTTGATTAGGCTTGAATCTGGCTTTTCTTGAAATCTCTCAAATATCTTTAAAATAATCATAAGTATCATTTGTAACATCCTAGCCGGAAATTACTATTTAAAAATAAATAAGAAATAAGATTTATAAAACATCACATTTATTCTCGCAATTTCCAAAAAAACGCGGGAAAATTAAAAGTTCAACATCGCTTCCGTAGTAATTAAAATCGTACTATTCAGTTATTACAAAACCAAACCATAAAAAATACAGAAGAAAATCATAATAAAACTGAGTAAATAATCCCGTCGTGATCCCCACTCTGTCTCTACGTATCCGCCTGCTCACTTGCATTAACATCTGCTCCCATGTAACAAGTTACATGATCATCGCCACACACACACAGAGATAGGGTGAGCTCATTTAAATTAAACCAAACACATAAAATATTAAATACAACATCGCAACCTTAAAACCCCGAGTTAGTATTCTTCTCCCTTGTTCCTTACTTCTCCACTTCCAATACTTTCATTAGACGTCTATCATTTCTATACCCTTTAGGTGAGAACGATGAT
>Ga0209589_1013101_pt1 | contig 10988 bp, 6 predicted proteins | sample CowpeawhiteBW_FD_187525 | JGI IMG/M metagenome (GOLD analysis project Ga0209589, IMG submission 187525) | Root nodule microbial communities of legume samples collected from California USA - Cow pea white BW (SPAdes) (version 2) | ecosystem: Host-associated > Plants > Roots > Nodule | place: USA...
ACCACATTAAACATTATATATTAATTATTTTTACTTTAGTTACCTCTATTATAATTCATAATTTTTTTTCCAAAATCACTATTATAAAAAGAAAATTAATCAACAAAGTAAAAAAAATTAAACTAAATTGACTTTTATATTTTCAAATTGCACATAAAATAACTTACTACACAATACAAAATCTATTTTAAAATCAACAAATTCAAAAAGACAAAAAAAATTATTTATTTTTTAATTGTTTCAAATAATACCTAAAATAACTAAAAACACACTATTAAATCTTTTTTTTTTTTAAAAATTAACCTCTAATGAAATATTTTTCACAAAAAAAAAATTAACTCTTAAAAGTATTTTATTCAAAAAATAAAAAATCTTAATTTTTATTTATTTAAAAAAAAGAAAAAAAAACAAGTACAGAATTTGGGTCTCTGGGAACCAAATTCAGACTGGTGGTATAACAAAAAAAAAATACAAAGTTGAGTCCAGAATTCGGTTGCCCGGAAACCGAATTCTGAATATAAAATAAAAGTGTGCTAACCATGTAAATATTGTGCACAGTATGCTATCTAGGTTATATTTTTAAAAAAGTGGGCTAGATGGGAAAAAATCGACTCATTTCTATATTTTGAATATAAAAAATAAACATAATTTAAATTTAAATATGTATTACAAATTCAAATATTATATATATCTACCACATTCTCTCACATGTCAAGGGATGAGCATTGCTAACGTGATATTGAATATTTATTTATGAAAAAATGTGATAGTAGATGACACAAAAGTTTAGAATAAACTTTATTTCTCTAAAAAATATCTTTCATTGCAAGATTTAAATTCTATTTATATATTATGATTTATATAAAATTTAGTTTATGTACTATCTCCGATAACTTTCACTTCCTTTCACTTTTGTTTTGCTTACGTACTATCTCTAATAACTTTCACTTCCTTTCATTTTTGTTTTGCTATTAGAAAGTATATTTGGTATAAACAAAATTAATCACTTTCATAATAATTAAGAATACTTGTTAAATTTACTTAAAATGATATTGAATTTAAAAATTAATATATTTTGAATTAGTAGCATTATATTATATTCCAGTATAAAAATAACTTTTCTTATAATATGACTCCATATATATAAAATATTTTCCTTAATTATTGACAGAATGTTATCAAAGATAATAAATTCGTCCGTAAATTTAAATTTAGATAAATGTTTTTGATGAATTTTACAAGTTAATTTCCTTATGAAAACTTTATTAGTATGAAATCTACTATATATCTAAAACAATCTTAGTGTATGTAATTTATTGATATAGACATTTTATTTCATTGACACCTGTCTTAAATTGAGGATATCTTAGTCTTTTGGATTTGTGTTGTTTTGCCGCTGAAAACATTAAATGGTGATTGACGTTTGCTGACAGTAGGAGTCTTCTTCTTCAAGGCAATGCAGTTGGTTGAGGTATTTTATTTTTTCCTTCTTCCGTTATCTTTCTTCTTCTCCTTCTTTTGTTTTCTTTCTTTCTTCTTCTTCTTCTTCTTCTTCAACTTCATTGCTTCTTCTTTCTTCTTCTTGATACCAACATAAGTATTTTTTATTTTTTTTTGTCTGTTTATTATTTTTGGCTGATTGTTGTTGTTGAAGGTTCACAGAAGTTTTGGTTGGTGTAGGTAATTTATTCTTCTATTTCTTTCTCTTTTTTTTTTGGTCGTGGATATTTTTTTAATGCATCTTCTTTCTTTTTCTTCATAGCAGCTTAAGTTTTTTATTTTTTTATTCATCTTTTTTTTTGTTATTGTTGTTGTTGAAGGTTGACAAAAGTTGTGGTTGTTGTAGTTAATTTGTTGTTGTATTTGTTTAATTTTTTTTTTGTTCTTGTTCTTCTTCTTACTCTGTTAATTTATGTTTGCTTCTTTTTTATTGTAAAGGTCAAAAATACAATTTTTCAATGTTTTTGGTGTGGAAGAAAAGGTTGATATTTTTGTTTTTAAAAACTGTTGAACATGTTTTGTTGTTTTTGATGTTGTTGTTGAATTCATTTTTTATACTTGGCATTTTTTACACTTGGTAGACCTATTATGTTATTTTTTGGTTGGTGTTCTTCTATTTTAATATTTTTAAGTTCTATCTTTTTTTTTGTGGTAAAACGTTTGACCTATTTTATTGAGATATATTAGATGACAAAGAAATTTGATATGATCAAGGATATTGATGGAAAAAGGAAAACTTTGAAACTTGCTGTCAGAATTGTGGATTTGTGGTTTGTTGAGTCATGGGATTCCAAACGAAATATGGAGATGATTCGGACAGATCAAAAGGTAATGTATCATTCATTGTTTATGTGCATTACATATTTTGTATTTCAGAAAAAATAAATATATTTAACATTTATGAATGATTATACTGATCAGGGTGATGTTATCCCTGCTATGATTAAGAAGAAAGACATTAGTACGTGGAAAGACAAGCTAAAGGAGGGAGAAAGTTATATAATGCATAACTTCAAAATCTTAAATAACAGAGCTCAATATAGAGTTTGCGACCATCCCTTTAAGCTATTATTTAATTGAGCAACGTCTGTATGACGACAACCAATTGCCAGCATACCTACAAAAATTTGGAAGTTCAAGAGTATAAAGGATATCATTGATGGACACTATTCTGCAGATTTGTTGGTTGGTAAGTTTTTTGTCATTCATTCATATATATTTGTTATTTAATTTGTTATGTTCATTTACTGTTCTGTTTTTCCGTGTTAGATGTCATTGGTGTGGTGGATAATGTGGAGGAGAAACCTAGTGTCAAAAATGTTGTCTTTGACCTAAAGGATTTGAGGTACAATTGATTGTAGTCTTATTATTTTTCATAGAGCAGTTTCATTATTTCATTTTAATGTTGTTTTGAAGTTTTGTTTAATAATGCAGTGGTGCGTCAATCTGTTGCACTCTTTTGGATTCATATTGTATGCGATTGGTTAGTTATTGGAGGGAAAGTCGTGAAACACCTTATCCTCCTATTATTCTTACTCAGGCAAAGATAAAGGTTGCCTTAGATTTTATTCTATTCACAAAAGTTTTTTATATTCTTTACTATTTGTTGGGTAATGTGCATAATTTGTAAATTAATTAAATTATTTTGTATAGGTCCATGGTCGGTGTCATTGTCTAATTGTTGGAATGGATCGAAGTTGATATTGGGAGATGATATACTTGAACTGACTGAATTTAGGAAGGAATTTGTAAAGTAATATTTTTATATTACGACTATATTATTGAATAAATCTTTTGTATTTGATAAACACTAATTAATGTTTAATGTGTAGATCCTCTACTCATGAAATTTTTGAGGAGGGAAGCCAATATAGTGGGTCTTCCCAGATTAGTCGTGTTGATAGGTTTATGTATAAAATTGTTATTAAAAGTGTTTTAGGGATCCTGACTGTGATAGAGGTAGTTTTGATTTTGTAAACTTTTATTAACAAATTTTGTTATTATTAACCCTTCTTTTATATGTGTAGGAGATTTCATGTGTAACTGTTGCACATACACTTAAATTTAACTTAGGAAATATGATGGATGGAGTTACTTGGTTTGTAACTTATGCGCAAAAAGAACACATGAAGTTGGTTCTTTTAAGTGTTTGAACTGTGATGGTTATAATGAGTATCCAAGAATGAGGTTAGTAATAGCTGCCTAATATAATTATTTTACTAATTAGTAATAGATTCTTAATAAGGTTAAGTAATTTTTGTTTACTTAATACTATTTCACAACTGGAATACTTATATTATCCATAACTTGGAACCATTTTTACACAATCACATTTATATAAATAAACAATATTATTTATGAACTCGTATTAACAATAAGTTTACTAACGTTTAATTATAATTTCACTACGTATCATATAATTGGAAATTTGATAATAATAATTTTTATTTATTCAAAGTTTTTCGTTATTCAAATACTCTACTTAATGAAAATATAATTTTGATAATATATAATTTTTATTTATTCAAATATTTTTGTTATTTAAATAATCTACATAATGAAAATTGAATTTCAGTAATATATATTTTTAATTTATTCAAAGTTATTGGTTTCGGAAATAATGTACTTAATGAAAGCATAAAGTACTGCAAAAAAATAATTTAACAATCATAACAGACATGTATAGTAAACACAATTAGTAGACATACTCAATGTAATATTAAATAACTAGTTATTGATAAACATATATGCCAACATACCAGAATATATTAATGTTGACATACAAAATATTGAACATCTACAGATCATGAAAACGAAACATAAATAAATTGTTCATAGGTCTCATATAATTGTTCTAAACACAAAATATTAAAAAACACTAAAATAAGCTAAATCTTTAATATATGGATCACATTCTTTTCTTCATTCTCCATGACAAATCTTATATGATCATCAGCAGTCAACCCATTTTCTTTACATAATTTCTTCCAACCACATGTGAGAAAACACTTAAATGCACTATTGTCTGTCCAACGAATTTTGCAGTTTCAGTATTGAGATTGCCCATTTGTCAGCATGTAGGTTTTCCGCCCCTTCATCAAGCATTCTTTTACAAATTTGGAATCCAGATACTACATTCAAACAAAATGTGTTAAAGCATCATAAATATAAACGAAAATTATAAACACATGACTATAAATATAAATCATACCAAAGAAGATGCTTTAACATCATAATTGCTTAATATTTTCTCAAAATCAGCAAAACCAACTGGAACTTGGGTGTTTGAATCATTGGCCAAATATATGTTATAGTGTATTTCAATTCCTTGGGCTGAGACGATCCTATGAAGAAATATATTGTTTCCTACATAATTTCAATGTAGGAAACAGGGAGAACTCAACCCATAATATGTAACATACCTATAGAAACCAAACAAAACCATCCTCCCAAACTCATCTGTGTCCACATATATTTCAAACTTTTCTGACAAGGGATCATACAATTTGACCGGATCATTAAAGGAAACTTTATGCTCACAGAATAATTGAAAGTAATCTGGCAAAGTTATCAACAACTATGACAAGAATAATTAGAAAGACTATATTAGCAAGAATATCTATATATGTAGACTACAAAATATAATACAAATCGACTAATGTTTCATATTGTGTTTGGGAGGAGCTGCACCCTGAATGCTTGGAAAATCCTTATTGAGGACAGAGGGTTACATGCCAGAGCATTCTTTCTTCTACCAGGATACTCAACCTCCATCCAGTCCAAATCGAACACCCTTATCCGAAAGTAATGATCTCCACAATAAAGAGTAGAGACGTAATAAACATCGTTAAGGTTATAAAACCACAATTTCTCCTCAACAACACGAATCTGTCTCTAAGCCAGAAGAGCTTCTTCAAACTCTATGTTGATCACGTTTCCTTTCGGATCACTGAAAAAGTTGGTCCCCATCAGTAGTAATTTCCTCCATTGTTCATAAAAACCTTCTTCAAACTCTAAACACTCCTGAGATATAGAAAACAACAATGATCCATATAAATAAAAACTTTGTACAAGAAATTAAACAGATGCTTCAAGCAGACGACGATCATAGAAAAAAAATATAAACTTTGGTCCAAAAAGTAGGTCTACGCACCAAACACATCAAACTTACAAAAAATGAAAGAAGAAAAGGGACCAACCTCTGAGGGCTCCATCACCATGACGGAGTTCTAGTAAAGATTCGTAAAAGTAAGAGGCCTCGAAGAAGACATTTTGGTGTTTGGAGCGTGTTGTAACTGGGGGGATGATCCTTTGCTTCTTCCTTTCTGAACAACCACACACACATTGATCCAACTTTCTTTTAAAGAAACTAAATGAAACGTCTGCACCAAATCAAAACGTCCTGACCATACACATCAACATGCTTCACAAATATCAATCTGTACACCCCTCGATAAGACATATAATAACTCCCCATTGTCGCCATCTCTTCATATTCTCATACAAATTTTATTTTCAATTTAATTATATTCATTGTCCCAGTAAATAACGTCTATGATAGGATTTAAATGATCTGCTGTTAGTTTGAAATAATAATTAAAAACTTAATCACAAAACATATAACATTTAATCAAAATGACGTTAAATTTAAATTTATTGCCAATTAATAATCATATAAAGTAATAATATTCAAATATAACCAGATTAAAAAAAACATAATATATAACCATAATTAATTGTACGTGATTATATGAAAATTATATTTATTCAAGGAATATAATTATTACACATTCTTAACAAAAGAAAAAAAGTCTTTAAAATCATTTAATTATAAATAATTGGTTTATACACAATAATACTAAAATCTATTTTTAAAATAACAAAATTCAAAACACAAAAAACAAGATCTTTTTGTTTAGTCTTTAGTTGAAAACTAAAGTTATTATCTCAAACTGTGTTTTCTCATTAATCTTCTAAATAATATGATACTGCCAATTATTAAATCAAAGAAAAAGAAAAAAACAATCTACCTCATCACAAATTCATCATTCCAAAATACTTAAAAACATATAATATACAGTAATAATTAATTCTACGTAATTATATAATTGTTAAATGAATGTTATCGTTGCATATACTTAAGTTAACAATTAAAACTTTAAAATTTTTTAATTTTAAATAATTGATTTATTGTTAATAATATTAAATTTTGTTTTCTAAATAAAAAAATTTTAAAAACCAAAAACACAACCTGTATGCAAAGGTCTCATGCTAGTTCTTCTATAAAATTCGTTATAAAAATTTGTCAAAAAATTATAATTAATATTATTGATAAATATTTATGTCAATAACTTATCATCACAATTACCAACAACAAAAGCTATCAACATTGTTTGTTGGTAATTACAATTGTTATTATTAATAGATAATTCCATCAATATCTTATCATTACAATTAATGATGTTCTCATTTTGTCAGTAAATTTGTTGAAAACTTTGACTGCAAGTTTTTAGCCCATTCTATTGGTGTTTTTTCTTTATAAAGAAAATATGAGTGAGAAGAAGCATAGAAGAATAAGAGAAGAAGACAAGGAGGGGGAGGAAGAGAAAGTGGAGGAGAAGGAGGTGACACAACGGTGTCTCTATGGTGACGCAACATTAGACGACGCCGATGACAGTGGTTGGCAAAGTTCGAAAAGGAGGTGGAGGAAGACGAAGAAGAAAAAGAAAGACAAATAGGAGGATCATGACTTGGAGGTGACAGTGTTGAAGTGATGACAACAAGGAGAATAAAATGAAGAAGAAGAAATAAAAGGAAAAGAAGATAAAGATGAGGAGAAAGAAGGAGACCGACAACCAGAATCAGTCGTTACCGATGTATATTTACTAACAAATTTGTGATTGTTGGTAATTACCGACGAATTTATGCATCCATCAGTAAAATTTATCGAAGATCACTTTATCAATGAGTTTTTGATGACAAATTATGTCCGTCGATAATATGTGATTTCTTGTAATATACAAACTAGTAAAAATACAAGTGCTATGATAAATATGTCTTGCAATGTTATTTTATTTTAATAAACTAAAATTTAATATTTATGTTAATTTTAATTTAGATATATCAAATAAAATACATGTATTAATATTTTTATGTGAATTTATTTACTATATTTATAACAATAATATATATATATATATAGTTTAATATGTAATAAAATACGTTATTTAACACATTACTTTAATATATAGTAGTATATAGTAAAATACATTTATTTAATGTTAATTACAACACTAGATAAATAAATTATATGCATATAATTATTTTTGTAAGGGTAATAGATATTTTCATATTAAATAATAATACATATTATATTGTTTTAAATCGTAAATAGTTGCGCGATTCTATAGCGACGTTTTGCGGGAATTTTCTAGTAAATGTTTAAAGTTAAAATACTATTATGATTCCTAATTTTAATTTTTCTTTTTACTTTATTCAATTACGTTTTTTTTTTCTCAATTAAATTTTAATTTTCTTTAAAATAATTCAATTAGGTGTTTATTTTTTTAAATTTGTATAAATGGCGTTAATACTGTCTTTGTAAATATAACGTATTAGTTCATAGTATTTTTTATGTAATTTTTTTTACAGTTTTTTACGTTTTCTTTTCACATGTTAGGATTATGTCATGTGACATGCATTTTTTAATTTGAAAATACTTTCCGAGCGACATCTAATTTGAAATGTATTTTTTTTAATGCTTTGAGATTAATTTTCAAATTTGAAATATATTTTGCATTCGAAAATATTTTTTGAAACACTTTATCTGAAAAATTTTAAAAATAAGAAAGTATAAAAACTCTTATTATAATTTTAATAAAGAATAATTTGAGAACTATCACTTTTATCTAGGTGCATGAAGAAAGAGATGAGATGAAGGCAGCAATACATCATATCTTAAGGTTATAAGAACTTTATTATATATTGTTAATTATACATTACCTCATATAATATATATATATATATATATATATATATATATATATATATATATATATATATATATATATATATTCTTAAAACAGAGTATCATTCTTTATCTATAAGCCATTAAAATAGGATGAAATACATACTTTGTTATATTTTTGTTATATTAAGAGTACTATGTGTAGGGATTTATTTTATTCAAATGTTTCAAAAGTAGATATAATTAGTTATGTAAATATAGATTATTAGTCAAGTTCTCATAATGCAGATACAAGTGGATGTGTATGGTTGAGATGTTTGATCCAACAACCTGTACAAGAATCTTGTGGTTTATCTTCTTACAAAACTTCATCAAAAGTTATATGTGAAAATAATAATAGGTTAAAAGAATTATATATTAAAAAAGATAGATCAAGACGTAATGTTTATAAAAAAAACACCACACTTAATTTTCAAAAAGATTATCCATATATTTAAGTGACAATTTAGTGATATTTTTATAAAGTATCACTAAAAAATATTTTTTAAACAATTAGTATATAAAATTGAGCTATGTACTATTTTAAATAAGTTACACGAGAGGTAAAATAAGTCAGTTATGTACTATTTTCTCATTCCTCGGTTTTTTTCCATTCAGTTTTTTTCATAAGGATTTTAACGAGCCAAAAGATGATTTAATTTTTTTAGTTAACTAGATAATTTGTATTTTTGTGATTTTGGTTTGTATTTATATTATATTAAAGTTTATTTAGATTTTAATTAAAATTATAATTTAGTTTTAACTGAAAAAAATAAAAAAAAATATTATTTGTTTAATTAATTGAGTCTGTGAGCCAACCCGTTTAACCTGTCAACCCGGGATGAGTCGAGCCGAATTTGAATTTTGTTGTCTCGCTAATAAGTGAACCGGATTGAATTGGCTTATTAAGTGATCAATTCGTGATGAGTCGAACTGGACCAGGCCAGATTACTCGCACTAGTGCAAAATTACATTTTTACCTCGCCTTATAGGCCTCACTTGGCAAGGAACTGAAACATATAATGGCGTGGTTGCAATTTTGCAATTCCAGGCAACTTTTATACCTCGGTTCACGTAAAACCCGAAGCCAAAAGCTATTATAGGCTTCGGTTAAAAAAAACCGATGCCAAAAGCAGTTATAGGCTTCAGTTAAGCAGGCCCGAAGCCAAAAAGGTTGCCAGAAATTTCAAAAATGCCATTGTCGTTGCGTCTTATAGGCTTCGGTTGAAAAAAAAAAAACCGGTGCCAAAAGGGGTTTTAGGCCTCGGGTGTCAGGGAACCGGGGCCAAAAGGGGTTATATGCCTCAGTTGTAAATTGAACCGAGGCCATATAGTTTAATTAGGGCTCAAAAACGCGAACCCCTTTCTTCCTCGCGTGCGCTGTCTCCTCTATTTCTCTCTGCAACTTCCGACCACTCCACCACGCGAGCTCCCGTGTTGCCACTGTTGTGCTGCCACCGTTGTGTTGCCGCCGTCGTTGTCTCCTCCTTCTCTCTCCGCAACTTCTGGCGACACCACCACGCGAGCCCCCTTGTTGTGCTGCCACCGTTGTGTTGCTGCCGTCTCGTCTCGACTCCGGCCACGCTACTCCGGCCAGTCGTCCCTTTCTCTGTCTCTCTGCAACTGTTCCGACGTCCCTCCACCACCACGCGAGACCCTCTTCTTCCACCAACGTTGGGCTGCCACCGAACTTTCGCGCCTCCGACCACTCTGCTCCGGCCACCGTCGCTGCACCTTCATTTTGTGCGCAAACATTTTCCTTTTTTGCCGCAACTGTCGCTCCGCGGTTCCTTTAAGGTAAATTTCCAACGCGTTTTTATTTGGTTTTCTGTTTTGTGTATGTTAATTTTCAATTTTAGTTATTGTGAGTGTTAATTTGCATTGAGATTGAAATTGTTTGGAGTGTTTTGATTAATTTTGTGAGAGGATTGAGTCTCAATTTAAGAGCATTGTGTCTTCAAATGTAGAGCATTAAGTCTGAATTTAAGAGAATTGTAAGAACACTATAATTAAATAGGTAATATATGATGTTAAGGAAATTGTTATTTGTGCTTTTATTTGTTACTTATGACTTTCTCTTGTGTTTTTTATTATCTCTTGTAGCTCTCGAACACGTTGAATTGCATCATCTTCCATTGTCATCTGCTTTTTACGCACTCCTAGGTTCCTAATTCTAATATTTTCCTATGATGCCAATATGTTGTTTGCTTTATATATTTGATTAATTATTTGTTAAAACATGTTGTTTGCTTTTCTTATATGTGAGTTAGCCTTAGTTTCCCGTTTGAGATTCAATACGAAAATTGTGTATTGTCCCCGAGTTTTCATTTTGAGAAAACTACATTTTTTTAAATTAGATATAAGGGGATAAAATACTAATAATTTAAATGTATTGAATCTTGAATTGTCCGATTGGACAGTTTAAGAAGATTAATCACTTTCTAGTAATTTATTAGTGCATATATATATATATATATATATA
>Ga0209589_1013102_pt1 | contig 10987 bp, 4 predicted proteins | sample CowpeawhiteBW_FD_187525 | JGI IMG/M metagenome (GOLD analysis project Ga0209589, IMG submission 187525) | Root nodule microbial communities of legume samples collected from California USA - Cow pea white BW (SPAdes) (version 2) | ecosystem: Host-associated > Plants > Roots > Nodule | place: USA...
TAAAAATTTTTTTTTTTTTTTTTTTTTTTTTTTCGATTTTAATTTCACAGCACTTAAGTCTGCCAATTAACATGCTACAGAATGAAATCCATGATTCACCATTACTATATCAACATGTCTTTTGTGATATGCTGTTTGCGTGTCATATGAAAGCTGTGACTGCATCCCACAACTGATGTCCATTCATGAGAATTCCAACTTTTCTTACAGATTTTGGGTATTGTGGAAAACATGAGCTGCTTTAAGTGTCCACATTGTGGCCAACCTTCATACATATTTGGTAAAGGAGGGGCTCATGGGACAGCCTCCGAAATGGGATTAGAATTTTTAGGCGAGGTAAGTTGATTATCTGTATGCAGAATCTACTTTATCATTATAATTTCGTTGATGCTTAGTGGGGACTTCATTGAATGAAGCAACTGAACAGACTTCTTAGGTAGGGCCTATTTGGTCGGACCTCTTCAAACAGACTTTAAAAGAGGAAAAAATAAAGTTGATTTCTCCATAAATTAATATTAATTTATGCTCAAGTTTAAAATAAAAATTTGGAGAAACTATATGAGAGAGATTAATATAATTATGCATATGTTAAATTTAACTTCTGAACAAATTCATTTTATTTTTTCTTATTTTCTTTCTTAGAAGTCTCTAGAGAAATTTGTCAGAGCCTTTGTCACTTAATGATAGATCTTTTTAGACTTAAGTATCTTTTTGTCGTATTTTTTCCTTATTTTCTTCAGTTTGGTTTCTCTATTGATAAAATATTCAATCGAGTCCTTCAATTTTAAAATGCAACTTTGTGATCTTTTCAAGGTTCAATCAAGTTTCTCAATTGTTTTAAAATGCAATATGTCTCTTTTGTTTGTTTAAATTGACCTAATAGATTTTAAAAATTATCATTGGGCATTCGTAATAAATTGTATTGTGTGTAAAATAAATATCAATACTTGCTTATTAACGGTTTTTCAGCTAATTGGAAAGTGGTGTACGCTTCTGAGATGCCTAATGGGGGTGTTGCCTTTTTATCTCACTGCATTCATCCTCACCTTTTATAGATTCGGTCTCTCTTCTATGTAATCTCCAAATCCTATGGTGCCTGTGGAACTGTTGTGGTGGGGAATATCCCTAGTTGTTATACTTGTTGCTCTGGTTCCCTTTCCCACCTTTTTAAAAATTGAGGGATTTTATTGAACATTTTATGAATAATGAGACTAAGAAGAGGATTAGGCCAACTTTTTATAACTTTTATGAGACAACTAACTAAATCATTTTTGGCTTATCTTTGTTGTCATAAAATTTGTATTGGGCATGATGAATGAGTATTTAACTATTCTAATGTGTGAGTACATCCAGAAGCTTATGATTTCTGATTAACCAGATAGAATTTATTTATTGAGTATTTCTGACTTGTTTTGAATTTAATAATTATTCCAGATACCACTAGAAGTGGATGTCAGAGAAGCTTGTGATCAGGGGCACCCTATAGTGTTAGCTGCACCTGATTCAGTAGTTTCGAAAGCGTATGGCGAGATAGCTGAAAAACTTGCTCAGAAACTCAAGGAACAACAATTCCATCCAGAGATAATTCTGTGAAATGCGTTTATTCAAAAAACAATGAACTAATTACCCTCATTTTTAATCCGGGTTTTGACTTCTAAATTTTGTCAAAAGTGTGGTATAAATTATAGACCCGACACCAGATTATAGTTAGAACTGTTGGAAAATTATAACATAGTTAGAGAATCATTTTGTAATGCACCGAGAATCTGTAATTCTTGACCAAGCATTTGTGGTGGTTTCTACTCAATCAAGTGTGCCGAAAGCTTCTGAACATCTCACAGCGGATAATGTACCGATGAATATTGGAAAGAATATGAGGTATTTTTTGGGTTCAAATATGTGGTGGATTTGATATACTATTACAACGAGCCGTCATAGCGGTCACCTGCATTTATAATAAGCTTTGTTTAAATGATAATGTTTGGCCATTTGGCTATTCTTGCTGGGTCTATCTTTAAGTTGAACATTTGTCACAGACACCGGTCAACCAACCAATTGAAAGCAAACAGAATGTATATAGCTTCAACTTCTTCATAAGGTTGTAAGAGTGAAAAATATTTTTTTTCTTAAAGGGGAAAGATAAAAGGGCGGTTGTTTTCACCTGATATTGTGCTTCTGTTTATGTTAACATTTCTTTGGTACAATGTATTTGCTTAGAGTAATATATATTGGAGTCTTATGAAAGTGGTTTACGACCTTTCTACAATTTTTTTGTTTATTTTTTACTTTTATAATAAAGCATGCAGAAATCAGTGCATATAATTTTTTTAAATAAGCTTCATAATTAAGTTATGGATAAACTCTCATTACGGTCTTCATGGTACGTATTCTCTCATCGCAAGTTTATAATGTGGGACAATCACTAATAATCAATATGTATTATTACTAGGTTATTATGAGGCTAGCTAATATCCTTCGACATTTTACATCAGTTTGACTTGTGTTGTGTTGTCGATGTGGATTGAAAAGGCTAAACCTAAACAAACAAACTTATATTTTTGGTTTATAAATTCAATAAATAAATGTTTATTTTTATAGAATAAGTGAAAACACATATAACACATGTGTTCATCTATTTTTTACAATAAAAGAATTTAAAAGTTATTATAATAATTATTAAATTTGTTTATTGTAAAGCTGAGGAGCCTAAGATCAGAAACACTCACTTGTCTCTCTATCCTGAAAAAAACCTCAAGTATAGGTGTTTCGTGCTCACCGAGGTTTTTTTTTTCTAGGAAGTGATCATTATTTCCTTCAGACTCCCTTTCTCGTGAAGGGGCCCCTTTGCTTTCGGTACATTGTCAGGTACTCCTTCTTGATCAATTGTTCTATATGTTGTATCAGGGCAAAAAACTTACTGATGTTGTGCCTTTTTGTTCTATGAAATTCACACCACTCTTCTTTATCATCAGGTTTCAACTGTTTGTTGGTCTTTTTCGGAGATGTCAGTAGGTTGGTAGTGCTCACCTTTTGCAGTGACTGAGTTTTAGAGACACAACGATGGAATTATTATTCAAAGAGAATAACAAACGATGATTTATAAGATTTTTTGTGTTCTTTTGCGGTGAATGGGAGGCGATGCAAAGAGAGGAAATGCGAGATTACGGAAATTATTGGAGTGATTTTAGTGCTCGGTTTATTTTCCTAAAATAATGTGTCCAACAACATTGGAGAGGATATGTGCTGTTCAAATATTAAATGGAACTGGTTATGGGATTCTTGGATTTCATTTCAAGTCCACGTTAGGTGTTTTTAACCGGTTCTGTTTTGCTCGAAACCTATTCCAATATTTTTGGAACCTATTCAAATATTCTTCAAAATCTAAAAGAAAGATGATAGATCGACAATTTTTTTTTAACAAACTTTGACAAATAACTATTTTTGATAAAAAAAAATCCTAAAATTTTATTATTTTATTATCTTAACTTCCATTAAAAGATAAAAAAATTACTCTTATTTCATAACTTTGTCAACCAAATTTTTGTTAAAAAATTATTTTCCAATTGGGCTGAAAATAGCGTATTTGTTTTAGTTGTGTAACAGGAAAGAATCATTTAAAGTAATTATTTTAGTAATTTATAATTTTTTATTTTGTAAATTAGTATTTAAATTGATTATTATAGTGATTAATAATTTTTTATTATTAAAATTGGTTGTTAATAAAGATTTTAATGTAGTGATTTAATGAAAAAAATAATTTTAATTTTTCTTATTTTCTATTTTAGAAGTCTCTTTTCAAAAATTCGTCAAAACCAGTAGCGAATTTTAATGAAATTTAAGTGTGTTTATCATCCCAACTATATATTTATATTATATTGATATACAATTTAAAATATTTTTTTAAAAATTTAAACTGCTATTTACTTGGTCTGTACAATTTGGTTTCTCTATTAAAAAAATATTAAAATATTAAATCAAATACGCTATTTTGTCAATTTAAAAATGCAGCAATGTGATCCTTTGAAGGTTCATTCAAGTTTCTCAATTTTTAAATTTAGAACTGTTAGAATCATAGCGTAGCCAGAGCAACATTTTGTCAAAGAGAATGCACTGAGAATCTACAACTTTTTGACCAAGCATTTGTTGTAGTTTTTACGCAAGGTATGTTGAAAGCTTCTTGAGCATCTCATAAGGTGTGACTATAGGGAATGTATTCTTGAATATTGAAAAGAACATAAGATATTTTTTGGCTCAAACTTGTGGTGAATTAGATACGCATCTTATAATACACTTAGTTTAAATGATGATGCTTAGCCATTTGACTAGGATTCTTTTGGCAGTCTCTATGTCTAAGTTGAACATTTGTCGCGAGACTTGTCAACCAACCAATTGAAAGCAAACTAAATGGATAACTTCAACTTCTTTTAAGGTTGTAAGGGTGGAAAACTTTTTTCTTTTCTTACTTAAAAAAAAGGAAAGAGAAAAGGGTCACTTTTTTCACTTCTACTGTGGTGCTTATGCTTATGTTTTCGGTGGTCCAATTTGTTTGCTTATAATAATATATTTTGGAGTCTACAAAGTGATTTATGACCTTCCAACAATTTTTTTTATTTATTTTTACTTTCATAATGAATCATAGTGTATATAATTTATTTAAATAAGCTTCGTGATTAAACTTATTGATAGACTCTTATTTCAAGGTACATATCATCTCATCTCTAGTATATAATGTGGGATAATGGGCTAATGGTCAATATTTATTATCTGATGTAACTTGAGAAGGGCAGAACGACTTATCTTTTCTCAAATTTTAATGTTGAGATAATTATGATGGTAAGAAATATATAAATATAATCTCTTTCTGGTCCAACAATCTTAACTCTTTTACGTGACAACGATAAGTTATGTTGGTTTATAAAACATTGACATGTGTTATAAATATGGAAAATTCTCGCATTTATGGATATGGATATGTGTATGAATATGGAAAATCCTTGACTTTTTCAATTGGGTATGGGGATGAGTATGGGAATGTACATATCCGTCCCGTCCCCATCACCATCACCATACCCACCATAATATTCGTTCCCACCATATTCCCGTCCCGTTTAAATAATTAAAATATTCACAAGTGAGTAATCTTATATATATATATATATATATATATATATATATATATATATATATTATTACACACTTTCTATTTTTTATTTCTTCTAATTGTTTTGTTTGATTTGTCATGAAATTCATTAGCATCTCCAATCTTCATTGTCCCAACCATTAACTATGTTGATATTTAAAAGGTTTTCTTAGATCTCTAAGGTATTTTTCATCTTATCATACCTTAATTATAAATTTGCTTTCCTTAGTGCGATTCAATTCAATAATCTCTCAAATTGTTTCTAAGATACACATTTGATAATTTTTAATATTTTTATTCGTTGTTTATTTTTATTATGTAGAATATTATTTTGATATATTTTATATAATTATTTTTTATTTTCTAACTCATTATCAATCATACTGTAATTTTGTCACTATAACTGTATAAATAAATTTTATTTACTATAATATAAAAATTTAATGTAATTGCTATGAGTTTTGTTTTATCACCATCCAACATATATTGAAATTCAAAATATACAAGATTTATGTTAAACTTTAATTATTATTAGATTAATATTTGTTCTTTGCGTATTTTGATAAAGGGTTGTATTGTAATTTTTATTTACTATAATATAAAAATTTAATGTAGTTGTCATGAATTTGGCTTTATCATCGTCCAACATATATTGAATTTCAAAAGATACAATATCTATGTTAAAATTTAATTATTATTAGTTTAAAATTTGTTCTTTGCGTTTTGTGTGATTTTGATAAAGTAATGTACTATAAATTTTATTAGTATATAAAAAATATATTCATTACAATTTCAAAAATTGAAGTAAACAGACATTTAAAATATATTTTAATTTTAATTTTTGTTTTTCTATTTTATTTTTTAAAAAATATTTTTAGATTTTATCAACTAGGTTTCAGTAATGTTTGCAAATTTAATAAATGTTTTGGTTCTCATGAAATTTTATTTAGTATTCTAATTTAAAATGTATACAATTATAATTTCTTTCTAAATATTTTATATAGAAGAAACAACCCTCCTCGTGACATTGAAGATTTAATAATATTATGTTTCCTTTAGAGTATTTTTTTATTTTATAAAATAATTAATTAATTAATATTTAAACAGCAATTAAACGAGTATGAGTATGAGTACGAAAATATATTCGTTACCCGGTGGGGATGAGAATGGAACAAAATTTTGATATCTGTTGGGTTTGGGTATGGGGATGGGGATGAACTTTTTTATAGGGATGTGTATGGGATAGCGAAACCTGTCCCCGCCCTGCCTTGTTGCCATCCATACTGTTGACCCTTATTTGTTTTTTTTTTCGCTTTTTCACTTTCCTTTTTATTTTTGTTTTTTCTCCCTTTCCGTTTTCTTCATCTTTGTTGGAAGTCCCATGTAATGTCCCATTTAATTGATAAGCGTAATTAAAGAAAACGCTACACATAAATAGTATAACAACGCAGTCCTGGGGTCCTTAACGCCACCCCTACAAAACTAGGCATACCACGATTGTAACATCCCGTCAGGATATTACTAATTTATAAATAAATAAATGAAATAAATAAAACAGTGCGTTTAATAATACCTCATTTTCCCAAAACGCGGGAAAATTAAAACTTTATTAAATGAACGGATAAAGTTTACAACGTCCATTACAAAAATCAGAATCCACAATATGATTAAGTCACCCATCATCAGGGTTTACAAATATTTTCAAAAACAAGTACATAAACGTAAGAGTTTCCCCAAGTCAATCCCCTCTCCGCAACTAGGCTGCACCAAAGCCACCTGCATCACCAACATCTGCTCCCGTGTACCGCGTACACGATCATCGCCACACACACGCAGATAAGGTGAGCTTAACAATTAAATCATATATATAAAGTTACAGAAACATAAGCATATAAACACAAGAAATCATACATGACATAAACATCTCACATTGTCCTATTCTTTAATTCCTACCATCTGACCCCCAATCAGATTATTCGTGTACTACAACGTCTAAGGATTTCTTCAAGGTGACTTGCTGCCATACCTATCGGCCACAACCGATAGAGCACGTGCGGGAAAACATGCTACGGATCATACACCGCAACGCCAGGTAGAGTTCCCATATACGAACATAGTCCGTATCGTCCCAGGACTACCAAACTCGTCAGCCAACAACTGAGGAGGGCAATCCATCTGAACCCATCCGTACTGGCCACAACCAGCACACTCACACCGGCAACACTCGCCAACCCGAGCCACAACTCAAGGGTTCCTCGTGTCCATCCGCCATCCCGAGCCACAACTCAAGAGATGCCATTCCGAGCCACAACTCAAGAGATGCCATTCCGAGCCACAACTCAAGAGATGCCATTCCGAGCCACAACTCAAGGAATACCACGTGTTTAACCCCTATCCCGAGCCACAACTCAAGGGATACGTTCCGAGCCACAACTCAAGGAACACCAGCAATCTCACTCTTAAAGCACCACTAGACGCACTGTAGATCACAAATTCATAAATAAAACTCAAAGTTGCAGCAGTATAAATCGCTTGGCGGGGGACACGTGCCGCCAGGCGCTGTCAACCTCCAGACCGCCTGGCGGGTGTCGCGTACCGCCAGGCGCCAAGCGCTTCAAAACACATGATCCTAGTCGCCACCGCCTAGTGGTTAAGTCGCTACCGCCCGACGCCAACGCTCCTAGACGTCACTGTTGTTGCTCCGTTCGCCTGGCGGAATCTCCCTCTCCGCCAGGCGCCACTCACTCTAGAGCCACTTGTGTATTGGCTATCGCCTGGCGGTCTCAGCCCTGCCGCCAGACGCCATATCAGTATGTTGCACAATACTATCTTTAGATTGCTCGACCAGAGTACACCATGACTCAATTCAGCCAACATCACTACGTAATTTCCTTCTAATCCTCTTACACTCACTCCCAATAGCTAGCCCATTACACGAATTCTACACTTTCATTTGGGTTCGCTAACCCTACTTATAAGAGGGTAATCTGGTTTAACTCTATTATTTAACACATGAGACGTACCCTTAAGCATTTCCTACCTCTGTTACCTTCTGATTCATCCAGCTATGAATACAAAAATACTAGGGTCTACATCTCTCACCATTTCAATTACTATCTTTGCTCTCAGGATCCAAAACTAACATTACCAATTAACTTTAAGGTTTCCCCATTTAATCGTTATTACCCAACAAAGAACTCTGATTTATCGAACCTCATATTCATTAATGTGACATTAATTTTTATCCTATACAACCATTACACCTCCTGCAGTTTGCATCTTATCCTTCCCTTCTTTCCTAGTCATGAAATCTCCTCCCATACTCTCTCCGCACATCCTTCCTCTTCGCCTTCCAACTTGCCTTCCAATACATCTACCACCCTCTTTATTTCACGCGATCACTCACCTAAGTCTCACTGCCACGAGAGCGCCTAGCGGCAAGCTCCGCGCCACCAGGCGACACAAAGAATTTTGGGCATTTCTAAATTTGTTTGCTTATAATAATATATTTTGGAGTCTAGAAAGTGATTTATGACCTTTCAACAATTTTTTTTTATTTATTTTTACTTTCATAATGAATCATAGTGTATATAATTTATTTAAATAAGCTTTGTGATTAAACTTATGGATAGACTCTTATTTCAAGGTACATATTATCTCATCTCTAGTATATAATGTGGGATAATGGGCTAATGGTCAATATTTATAATCTTATGCCATATGGAACTTGAGAAGGGCAGACGTAACAATTTATCTTTTCTCAAATTTTAATGTTGAGATAACTATGATGGTAAGAAATATATAAATATAATATCTTTCTGGTCCAACAAACTTAACTCTTTTACGTGGCAACAATAAGTTACGATAGTTTATAAGACATTGGCATGATTAGAGATGGCAAATAAATCCATCTTCGTGGATGTTATCCAAATCTGTCTCCGTTTTAACGGGGAATTCTCACATTGACTGAATATGGGTATGGGTATGAATATGGGAAATCCTTTACTTTTTCAATTGGGTATGGGGATGAGTATGGGGATGTACCTATCCGTCCCGTCCCCATCACCATACCCGTCATAATATCCGTTCCCACCATATCCCGTCCCGTTTAAATAATTAAAATATTCACAAGTAAGTAATCTTATATATATTATTACACACTTTCTATTTTTTATTTCTTCTAATTGTTTGATTTGTCATGAAATTCATTCGCATCTCCAATCTTCGTTATCCCAACCATTAACTATGTTGATATTTAAAAGGTTTTCTTAGATCTCTAAGGTATTTTTCATCTTATTATACCTTAATTATAAATTTGCTTTCCTTAGTGCGATTCAATTCAATAATCTCTCAAATTGTTTCTAAGATACACATTTGATAATTTTTAATATTTTTATTCGTTGTTTATTTTTATTATGTAGAATATTATTTTGATATATTTTATATAATTATTTTTTATTTTCTAACTCATTATCAATCATACTGTAATTTTGTCACTATAACTGTATAAATAAATTTTATTTACTATAATATAAAAATTTAATGTAATTGCCATGTAATTTTGTCTCTCAATCAGTGATTGATCATTAGTATGATTCTAAAATCACTCAAACCTGAAACAGAGCTTTGATTGTATATGTTGTGATCTATGTTAAGTCTTTGGTAATTCATACTGATTCTCAAAGAATGTAAACGTTTTTTAGTGATCATTCTTTTTCGTAATTGCAAGCTAAAACAAATCTTAAAAACTCTTCCAAAATTAAATTTTCTATGAAAATTTTGAAAAGAAAAGAGTGAAGATCTTTAAAGTGGCTAGCTGGTCCTGGTTTGAAATGAATGCCTTTGGTTCTGCAGCACGTTTAATCTATGCAATTAGATTAATCCTATTGTTCTCTATATTGTTTACTGGTTTGTACTTTATTTTTTTTTACTATTAATGTACTCATTCTTGCAGGAGAGAGCTGAAAAGGATCCATACTTGAACAAAGCTGGACTCAACTTTCCTTTCAAGGTCAGTTTCATTGTTGTTCAAACTTGATTTGTACAATTGATTGTTGTATTTAGTAAGTTTTTCACTTTTACTTTTTTCACAAATTAATATGCAGCATGGAATCTGAAACTATTCATCAGAGTGTTAATGTGAATTTTAATGTTGATGGTAATATAACAAATTTTGGGTGAACAATTAAGCTTACAAAATAGCTTAATGTGTGAGGGTGAATTTTTTCATGTGAGGTGTTGTGCTCATATCTTGAATTTGATAGTTCAAGAGGGTTTAAAAGTTGTTGAAGTTGCTTTGCACAAAATTAGAGAAAGCATTAAATATGTGAAAGGGTCAGAGGCAAGAAAAATAGCATTTACCGAATGTGTTGTTCAAGTGAGGGGTATTGATACAAAAGTGGGCTTAAGGTTAGATGTACCTACTAGATGGACTTCTACTTTTCTAATGATTGAAAGTGGTCTTAAGTATCGCCGAGCTTTTGGAAGTTTCACTATATGTGATAGAAACTTTAAGCATTGCCCAACACCTGAAGAGTGGAAAAGAGCTGAGAGGATGTGTGAATTTTTAAGGCCATTATATAATATAACCAATTTGATTTCAGGCACATCTTATCCAACCTCTAATGAATATTTTATGCAAGTATGGAAAATTGAGTGGTTGTTAAGTGATGAAGGATTGACCCCAACCAAGGATGAAGGCACATGCTTAAGAAGACTAAACATGTTTAGAAAGGAAGTTCACTAATCCTTCATCCCTTTCATTTGTGTTTGTTATTTTTGATTCCCTAAGTTGACTTAGTTGAATCAACTTTAGTTGACTTGTTGACCTTTGACTAGGTTTGACTT
>Ga0209589_1013103_pt1 | contig 10986 bp, 9 predicted proteins | sample CowpeawhiteBW_FD_187525 | JGI IMG/M metagenome (GOLD analysis project Ga0209589, IMG submission 187525) | Root nodule microbial communities of legume samples collected from California USA - Cow pea white BW (SPAdes) (version 2) | ecosystem: Host-associated > Plants > Roots > Nodule | place: USA...
ATATATATATATATATACATATATATATATATATATATAGTTTTGATTTAAATGGTAATAATAACATTCCCTTTAATATATTTTTAAACATTTTTAGTTTAGATTCAAATTTGTTAAAAAGTTATTTAGTTTAGTAAGTCTTGTTTGTCATTTATTAACTCTCTCCCGTCCCGATTTAAAAAATGAAATTTTCAAAGTTGTAATCTTTTTTAGAAGAATTTACTAATAGAAGAAATAAAGACTGTTGTTTTTTCGAAATTATTGTCGCATTAAATTATAACTTTTGTTATCCATTCTACGTAATAAATGTAAATTGCCTTTGTCTTTATCTTGTTTTATTAGGTTACTTTTTTCAGTTCAAATGGTCCTAAATTTTTAGTAATCTTTATAAAAGTGAATATTCTAAACAATTTATGGCTTCGGGTTAATCTTGAAGTGTAACTCCATCAAATTTTTGAAAAGAAGACTGAAAATCTAAAAGTATTTTGTTTCATATAAATTAATTTATTTAAGACTAGACGCGAGGATTTATTTTAATTTTAAAAGATCTACTTTCAATATACTTTGTTAAAAATATTTGTTTCCTTATATAAAGTAATACTATTAATTTTTCAAGACTTTTTTTCCAAAATATCTTGTTCAAATTATTCCTTTGAGAAAGAAAAGACAAATCAGAGAAAGCTGGACAACAGTACCTTTTATAAAATGATGTGTCTAGAAATCCCAACTAGAAAAAAAAAAGACTAAAATAAACTGAATTAAAGAAATTTCATTTAAGACACTAAAATCTAACATACGAAATTTTTTACACTTATTTAATATTATACTTTTTCATATTTTTTATAATTATTTTACTATAATATGTTGCCAAATGAAAATGAATGTAATGTATGTTAAACTTTCATTATTCTAATCATAATCTTAATTTTTCATTAGCTATATCAAATAATCACATGCACACAAGGTGTTTGATTTGATGTAACATTCCTTGTGATTATTGCTGCATACCTGTTTGATGAAATGCTTATTACACAACTAAGAACAAACATTAATAGTTCAAGAAAAAGAAGATCGATTAAGAAACAGGTTAAATATATATATATATATATATATATGTGTGTGTGTGTGTGTGTGTATTATATGCATGTTTATGCATAGATATGTCAGAAAATTAAGTAAAAACAGGTTGGAAGTGGTCCTACATTCATAGTTCATCATATTATCTAGGTAGGTAGGATGTTCCAATCAATATTTATGAAATGCAATTATGCATCCTATCCCTCTGAAACTGCTATAGGAGATAGTACAAAAAGCAGCATAAATTCAAATTCAGAATGTGTCTGATATTAGAATATAACATCTGTGTTCTTACTTGGTCTTCATTGCATTGCATCTGTGATGTGGAATCAGATCACTGTTCATTACTTATCTAGGTGAATAAAAGGCTTCTGATAGAACAAAACATTGCTCCCTTTAAAGTAGAAAAAAAACACTGCTACTGAAAATTAAATAAATGTTTGTGTATTAGTGTGTATGTGTTTGTCTTAAATTATACATATGGGACCACAACATGTAATGAATAACCAACTATCCCCTTTATTTCTTTAGTTATGTGTATTTATGCACAATGAGTCTCACTCGTAATTCAACTATACATATATGCATTAATGTATAGTTGAATCAGTTCCTACAAGGAATCAAGCTCGGTTGATTTTGTGTGTGTGAATTATTTGTAAATTTTTAGTATTTGTGTTGGATATCTATAAATAAAAAAAGTCTTAATGTATTTATGAACTTTACATTATTTCCATAATATACTTTTGGAAAAACTCAGATAGGGATTGGGATTTTATTTTCATTCAATATTCCCAGTGAAAGGCATCGAGATCCCTGTATGAGATAGCATAGCATTATTACAAAACTTTCATTCTTACCCTTTTAACTTCTTTTGCACCCACTTTCACAGAAATTTCCAGCAATTGGTCAAACATTTTCTTAATACAATATTCAAATATGGCAGTTCCATCATTATTATATTATCAAAAGTGTTGTTATAAATCATTAAAGAAGACTAATTGATAAAGAGAAGATAAATTGAAATGAATTTTTTTCGAAAACTAAAATTAACATTACTAAGAAGTGAATTTTTTAAATGTAATTTAATCTTATAAAATTGACTTATAAAAGATTTTTATTTATTTATATATTCACTTTAAATATAATTTTTCTTTAATCTCCAATAAATTAATATATAAGTATCTTTAAAGGCAGAGTGTACTATGAAATTTTGTTTTCATGATAGATAATATACTTTGACATGAAAATAGATTTTACATTCATTTCACTTGAACCTTATCTTTCACTATTTTTCATTCTCCCTTTCTCTTATATTAATGTCTTAATTAACTCATTTCCCATTCCTCCACAGAGAACCTATTGAAGAATGGTGGATTTGAAGAAGGACCCTATGTGTTTCCGAACTCATCATGGGGTGTGATAATCCCACCCAACATTGAGGATGACCACTCTCCTCTCCCAGGGTGGATGGTAGAGTCTCTAAAGGCAGTGAGGTACATAGACTCAGAGCATTTCTCAGTCCCTCAGGGCACAAGAGCAGTGGAACTAATAGCAGGAAAAGAGAGTGCCATTGCTCAAGTGGCCAGAACCATCCCTGGCAAAACCTATGTGCTCTCATTCTCTGTAGGGGATGCCAGCAACTCCTGTGAAGGATCCATGATTGTGGAAGCATTTGCTGGCAAAGACACCATCAAAGTGCCCTACGAGTCCAAGGGCAAAGGAGGGTTCAAACGTGCAGCCCTTAAGTTTGTGGCTGTTGGACCAAGAACAAGAATCATGTTCCTCAGCACCTTCTACACTATGAGAAGTGATGACTTCTCTTCACTCTGTGGACCTGTGGTTGATGATGTCAAGCTCATAAGCCTGCGTAAGCCATAAGAATTTGGATCATCCATAAGGGTTCTGAGCCTTGAGCCTTTGAGTTTATGATATATAGTTAGAGAATAATTTTATGAGCATGTGTTTCTTAATTTCTGTCTTTTTCTTTTTTACTAAGAGGCCTGAGAGTAATGACTATGATCTTCATTCTGATATATGGAAATAAGTGTGTATAACAAGTATCATTATATCGTATAGACTTATATAGTATACAAGTGGAGGGTTTCTAACCCCTTTTATGTATTTTGAATAAATTATGCTGAAAAATATAGATTATTCTTAAATAAAAATGTTTCACTCTAATTGATCTTCTATCATGTCATTGTAGTTGATGTTAAAGAAAAATATTCATTTACATAAAAAATAGTTATCAACACTTTATATATATATATATATATATATATATATATATATATATATATATATATATATATATATATTATACCTATAAAATGAATAATAAAACTAACGAAAATAATATTTTAATACCAAAAAATTATTCAGTTTTATGTCAGCGGGGTAAATTTATGAAAATAGCGCTAGGATTTTCTTTATCATTCGCTCTTGTTCTCTTTCTCTCATTCCTCATGACCATTCCTTTAGGCTTTCTCCTGCCATTCTCCAACTCTCTTTCTTTTGTCTCATGACCCATCTTTAAGGGAAGTTAATTACACTATTTTGAGTTGTAAAAATACTAAATTGGTAAATTGCATCATTTTATTGATATCATGTGGGAATTTGAGTTGTTGTAACTTTCATTATGTGGGAATTTAGGTGCTAGCTATGATGTTGCATGCTTAGAAGCATTTTTTGATTTGATATTTCATTAAGACTAATTGTTACTGATGTTTGTGGTGAAACTGTGTTTGGTATGAATTGGGCATCTGCAAAATTATGTTGACTCGCTGATCGAGTGCGAATTCGTTGAGCGAATCCCAAGTCAGGAAGTTTCTGAGTTGGTAGTCGTTGAGCGAGTACATGCTCGCTGAGCGAATCCAAAGTCAGAGGCTCACTGACTTTAGAGTCGCCAATTAGGTATATGTATGCTAAGCAATTCCAAAGTCACAGAACTTACTGACTTTGTAGTTGCTAGTCAAGAATACACTCGTTGGATTAGTGGACTTTTGTACATTTTTTGTCTAGTGAGTGGATGCTCTCATTGAGCGAATGTATCAAAGTCTAGTAGTCATACTTATGTGCAAATTTTGGTGTGTTGTAACAAGTGTGGATGATTGCTTAGGTTGGCATGTGTGATTAATTTGAGATTTATTATATGATGAGCTTCTCAAGATTTCAAGGAGAAATTTTATGATGGTGGTATTTTTAGTGTATGCATTAACATAAGGATTAAATATGAAAGTATCTTTTCTCTAATAACTACTCACACTCAAATAGAGCAAAGTAGGTTATGTGGTGAAGAGAAGAAGAAGGTCCAAGTCACTAGACTAGTTTGGTCCTAAGCGTGAAGGAGACTTACCTTGTGAGTGGTTAGATGATAACCCCTTGAGGCCAAACTTTGCAGAGTTTGGGAACCACCACAGATCCACACCACCAGTGAGTCTGATGTCAAGTGTATGTATCTAGATAATATAGTTTAGTATCAGATGTTTGTTTATATGTTTATGTGTGTGTGTGTGTGTGTATATGTGTGCGCGCGCATGCGTGTATGTGTGTGGGTGGGTGGGTGCATGTGTGTGTGTCTTAATACTCCTTGTTCACATTAGCTTATCATGTTATGTGTTTGTGTGCTTATGCTTGGTTATCTCTTTTGCAATGATCACTTAATTATATGAGTAAAGGAGGATACAAGTGAGGATACCTCTCTGAAGGATAGTAGTAAGGGTGCATAGAAGGGTCCATTAACTGTGAGACAATTTATGTTTGTCTAGTTTTTGAAAACTTCTTAGACTTGTGTGTTTGGTTATGTATATATTTATATTATTATGGTTATTGTTTGGATAACTGTATTAATATTTTATATGTCTTCCACTATCTATTTTTCTTTGTCAATACTTAATATTTTGTTTAATAATTTTAAACTATTAAATGGGATGTTAATTTTTTTATTATATTTTTCACTGCTTTGTCATAATATGGATATTAGTTAAGTCATATTATCTTCTTCTTTTTTATTATTGCTTTAAATAACTATGTAATTTATTTCTACCCTTGAATTACATTAAAGAAATACAACATATACATTAGAAAAGAAGTATAAAGAAAAAATAATATGGAATGTACGGTTAAATAGAAAGTAAACATGTTTTTAAAGATATTGTAATAGATAAGTCTTTAAAAGATTCTTTATTTATAAGGGCTTTAAAACCAAGGTTTGAAAGTGTGAGGATTTAAAAACCTTTACCAGGTTCAAAGTGTGAGGATTTATTTAAGTTGTAAAAAGTGGTAGGATATTGATGGGCTTTTCAAAATTGAGCATAATAAGAAAAAGTAAAATTATGGGCGGGGAGTTTCTTCCTGCACCCCTAATATTTCTTCTGCACCTCTAAAGATATGTGTTCTTCCATTTATGTCCTTGAAAAATTAAATTAAAATAGAAAAGTGAATTAGGTAAATAAGTATGAAGTTCTAGAGTTAGTTGGTTGCCTAAACAAAGTTATTAATTGATAGTATTTGGTAATATATGGACCCGTTACACCCGTAAGTGTTTCTCGCCCTTTCACTTTCAGTCGCAGAGTTTAAAAGAATTTTTCTTACTATCTTGTTGTTCTGAAGTGGATTTTGCAGTTCATCTATTTGTTTATGTTGGGTCCATTGCTATTTCACCATCTGAAACCTTGATTCATTTCATTTCAAAAAAAAAGATACGCATCGCAATGTCTGATTGTGATTTATTTGTTATCATAAGTTTATATTTGAGGTAGAGAAATGTTAGATGAAAAAAAAACGGAGCTGGGTTTTTAATCTTCTACAGATGTGGACATCCGACTATGGCTTTGACGGAAGTGAATTCTCAAAACAATACACATATACAGAAGTTAACTTTCAGAACACAATAAAAGAAATCTCACATTTTCGAAAGTGGACATCCAGAATTTTCTGGAGCCGAATGTGAACTTTCGATCTTTAAATGCCCGGAAGTGATTATTTTTTGTCACACTCTTCTAGAAGTGGACATCCAAAAATGAAATTAACCGGATGTCAACTTTCGATATTTATCATTTTTGGAAGTGGTGTGTTGATTCCATTTTCTTCCATATGTGGACATTCGGAATGTCCATTCCCAGTTTTGATTTTATTTGCTTGTATGGTACAGAGGTTTAAGGAATCCAATATATTGTGAGGTGCATGTTTTGTCTTTTTTTTTTCTTTATCCCTAGACATTTGCAACCATGAGGTGTGAAGACATTGAATAGGGGAAAACATGAATGGCATGGCTGTGTTGTTTATCTTTGGTGGAAGTCCATTTCCGGATAATGTACAAAGATTCTTAATTTTTTATTTTGTTTTAATCGGTAATCTTTTTACAATAATGCTAATGCTTTATTTTTTATTTATTTATGTTTTATATTTAATATTTAGTTACATGAATATTTTTTTTGTTTTTATATTTTTCTATGTTTTAATTGTTATTTGTTTACATTTACTATATGTTTTTTTTTGTTTTCTTTTATATTTATTTTATTGTTACACGAATATTTTAATTTTTTTTTTATATTTTTTTATTTTGAAAAAAGTGGTATTGAATACTTTTAGGTGGAGAAAGTTCTCTAAGATGGATGATCTCCCTTTAACTTTCATGGAATTACAAGTAAATTCGAGTTTCATCTCATATTTCTCTTCTTTTATAAATGAGATGTGTGACGAAGATTATATAAATAATTTTATGAGTGATAAGATATTTTCAACACAATATGAGTTGATTCAGTGGGTTCGAGGGATAACATTTCATCTTGATTTTGTTATTGTCACTATAAGATCTGACAAAGCTATTAGTCAACCTAGGAAGAAAATGTATGTATTGTTAAGCTGTGAAAAGGGTGATAAGTATATGAAGTATAAATCTAATGTTCAGCCTAGTGTTTCTGGCACAAGAAAATGTGATTGCCCATTTAAATTCAGAGGTAAACCAATTAGTAATGGAGACGATTGGATGTTGAAGGTAATTTGCGGATATCATAACCATGATGTGTCTCAGACGCTAGTTGGTCACCCATTTGCTAGGAGGTTAAAATCTTTTGAATAGTCCTTGCTTGTAGATATGTCTAAGAGTCAAGTCAAGCCTGCAAATATTCTACTCACTCTGAAAGAAAATAATGAGTGTAATGTCACAACGATAAAGCAAGTTTATAATGCAAGATACACTTATAAACAATTGTTGAGAGGTTCAAGAACTGAATTACAACACTTGATGATGTTGTTAGATCGTGATAATTACATCCATTGGAGTAGATGTCAAGACGAATCTGAGGTGGTTAGTGATCTGTTTTGGACACATCTTGATTCCCTTAAATTGTTGAAGGCATTTAATATTGTATTCTTGATGGATACCACCTACAACCCAACAAATATCGATTTCAATTACTTGAGATAGTGGGGGTGACATTACATGGTTGACTTTCTCTGATTGGTTTGCATTCATTTCTAATGAACGAGAATCTAATTTTACTTGGGCCTTGGAAAGACTGAGAGGATTATTCATGACCTTTGAGGGTGGTCCACAAGTATTTGTGAACGATAGAGACTTTGCTTAATGAATGCTATTGGCAGTGTTTTTCTTGATTGTTTTCATCTCCTATGTCGATTCCATATTCAGAAAAATGTGCAAGCGAAATGAAAAATGTTAGTGAATTTTGTTGACGCATGGGATGTTGCGATGGAAGCATGGGAAAATGTTATGTGTTGTGAAGATGAGTCGATCTTCACTAATTGTGTTGACCGCCTTCATGTTTGTATTTCATGGCCTTTATTTTATGAATATATCAATGAAAGTTGGACAATTCCTTACAAAAAAAGCATTGTAAAGGCATGGACAAATCGAGTAATGCATTTAGGAAACACAACATCAAACATGTATGTTTCATTGTCATTTTCATCAGTTATCTTCTTACTTCACTTATTATATTGTTTTTGTTAATTATAATAGGGTTGAGAGCCATCCCACTAGAGCCTGAAGAAAGTTTTGGGAAGTAGTATGTGAGACCTATGCTCGTGTTGGGATGCAATTTATAACGTGATTATCCTCCAACATAATGAAATCAAGGCGTATTTTGAAAAAAGTATAAATCTAATTAGTGACGTGTATAAGGGAGGCATGTATAAAAGATTGTTTGGAATTGTATCAATACATGCTTTAGGACTCATTGTTGATGAGGTTGAACAAGTCATACATATAGGATTTGATAGTGGGAGTTGTGGATGTGTGTTAAGAGCGACATATGGTCTACCATATGCTTATGAATTAGCACGATATATCTATAGGGTGATTCCTCCGACTATTATTCATATAATGTGGACTAGATTAAGCTTCTCAAATATTTCATCAAATGAATCGCTTCCAAGGTAATGCATTGACAAGGAAATTGATATGGTGGTCAATCGTTTCAGTGAAGTCGACATTGTAGGAAAAGTAACAATCAAACAAAAGTTACTTGAAATTATGTGTCCTGCAATGACATCAATTGTGACTCCAATGCAAAAAGTTAAAACCAAAGGTGCACAACATAAAAAAGTTCATCGATCTTAACGGTCTACTAAGTGTGATCCATCCTACTTTGAGCATGTCAACACCTTCTTTTCCCCACAGAGTGGTCATTCCTTGAAGAGTGACACGAAATCTAAAAGGAAATGTAATGAAATTTTTGGATTTACAGAAGAAAGTGCAATTCCCATGTTAGATCAGTTTCATCCTATCTAACACCTTTATATTGTCAATGTTATTGATGTGGTTGTTGATAGTCATTGTGGGTATAAATGTATTGCTACCTTGTTAGGGATGGGTGAGGAATTGTGGCCCCTAATCCAACATGATCTTTTTAAAGAACTTAATTAATGACGTGATGAATACGCAAAATTAGTGGGATCTTATGACCGTCTTTAAGAACTAAGGAAGTCATTGTTAGTGAGTCGCAAGCAGGGGTATGTTATATCTGTTTCCTCAAATTTTACTTTTTACTTCTTGCGAATACGTTGCTTAGCCAATATTTATCATTAATTATATATGGATAAATGGAAGATTATACCTTATATGGGCTACGCGATTACTAATCGATATAATGTAATCTTAGTTTGCTTATCATCATGGAAAAATATTAAAGTTTTTTCACTGCGTATCAGACCACCTACTGATTCAAGACAACATAAACTAATATGTATAGGACATGTTCATGGTTCTCATTTTGTGCAGGTAAACTAATTGTTTTCTTTTAATTTGATTTACTATATCAATGTATTACATCATTCATTTCTTACAGGTTCACCTAAGATATGGTTGTCCTATACCCATGGTAGATATCATATCATCTACAAATTGCTATTTTGAGGCTCGAGCTTGGTCTATGTTTTACGCTAACTGGATGCAGACATTTGTGCACTTGATGGGTGTCAATACTAGTTATGTGGACCTGGGCATCGATTGATATTTGTATTTTTATTTTATTTTTTTAAGGTAAGTTATTTTTGTTACTTAATATTTTGTCTTATGGACATTAAAAACTATTAGTAGTTATTATGCATATTTATAAAATCATAACTCCTTTGGCCAAGGGACAAATATATTTTAGCCTTAATGCAATCACCATTAAGTTAACAATGTCAATAATTGTAAAGAAACACACATTAAAACACATAATGTGAGTAAAAAAAATAAGAAGTTGTACAACACAAAATATCAAAATTTCATGACTATTTAACTAATATATCGGGTGGAAATAAAATCATGTCCGCATAAGAATATATAAAGGTCTCCTATCCAGAACTAGTTGAGTGCCTCCCTCGCACAATTCGACCTCCTCTATTACTGTTGCCATATTATTCGGTTATTTGGTGACCTATCTGCAATGCCTTATTAGTGCATTCCCATGTTACTGTCTCATCACTAACATCACGACAGTCTATCATCCTCTGCAAGACGAACATCATGCGTCTAATAGCACCTTGTAATGACAACATCAAATGAAGTATATTTAAAATTTTACATGTATAAATATAGTTTTGAGATACTTACATATAAATCAGATGATGAATCTGGTGATCTCCTCTACGGTGAAAGATCATCTGGTACATGTCGTCAAAGTCGGGGGACTAGACTAGGTTGATCGTCATGAGTACCCATAATAATATACATATGAGATACATGTCTAAACCACTACAGGTAGTCGTCCACACATGCATGATGAGACATTGCTGGAAGCAAACCTTTCAAGACATGATCTACAAAGCATATCCATGAAGCATCAATGTTTGCTAAGTCGGTATTGTGAGATCCAGGAAATTCATAAAAATTAATAATTAATAGAGTATAAGAAATGAGGGGTTGAGACTACCATAAGAGAGTTCTTTGATAAATCCTAGACAAGAAACAATGTTAACCTAAGTGGTTTAGAGCACTTGATTATGTTGAGGGGACTTGGGTTCAAGTCCTGAGTATGTCATTAGTAGATTTATTTAATTCTGTTTTATTTTGCAATTATATCGTGAACGTGAAAGCATGATTTAGGTTCATACGAATGTGTGAATTAACAGGAATCATGTGATAGTTTGTTGGGCTGAATTGGTGAGAGGGGGAGGAGTGAGTGAGAAAACAAAGAGTCATATTGTGTGGCTAAGGAGTTCTGAGAAATTGTAATCCAGAGAGGGAGTGGAGGCAAGGAGGGGAGCTTTGGGAAACAAGGAAGAATTCATTTGGAATTGTTTGAAGCTAAAACACCAGGTAAGGGGAGCTGTATTTTCATGCTTATCTTTGTTGGTTGTCTTCTCTTTGGTGTGTATTTTTGTGTTCCTTGTGGTTGGTGGTTTGTTGAACCTATGACCAAGTTGGATGGCAAAATTGTGATGTGGACACATGATTTCTGT
>Ga0209589_1013105_pt1 | contig 10984 bp, 4 predicted proteins | sample CowpeawhiteBW_FD_187525 | JGI IMG/M metagenome (GOLD analysis project Ga0209589, IMG submission 187525) | Root nodule microbial communities of legume samples collected from California USA - Cow pea white BW (SPAdes) (version 2) | ecosystem: Host-associated > Plants > Roots > Nodule | place: USA...
AAAATATATAATATATATATATATATATATATATATATATATATATATATATAAATTTATATCATAAAGAGTGAAATTGTAACATATAATTTTGTTCATCAAAACATTTTTTCAATCTATAATACCCACTACATGAGTAAATCACATCATATTTATCTTAATCCAAACAACACCATAATATCCTCTTTATCTTCTCAAATTCATCTATTAATTTCTCTCAAATCTTCTCCCCATCTAAATACATCCTTAAGTTGAAGATAGTATATAATATAAAAATAATTGGATTCAATTTTATCTTAAAGAAGTTATTTTTACAACTTTAATATTCATACCCCGCGCATAGATACTATATTTAGTTTTCATGATAAAAGTCCAACTGGGAAAACAATTGAACAACTCGCAAGAAACTATGTAGTTCGTAGACTCTTTCGTGACTCATGATTCCACTCACAAATTACTTCATATTCTCACTCCTACAATAGCCAATAACAAGAACGGAAAAAGTACAATTTAAGAATAGAAATGAAACATTAACTAACACAAGTACCAAACATCATGCACAAAAATATCAAAGCTAAAATTTATAGATAAGAGAGCATGAACTGCATGTAAGTTTCGCCATAAAAAGATAATTGTATTGTTAATTACTTTATTATTTTAACAATAATTACTTTAATATACGATTGTGTAAGTTCTGTACATGTATCAAGAATTAATTAATCATCTTTAAAGGAAAATATATTAGAATTACTATCTTCCTTAAAAGTATTTTTAAATTATGATAGCATAGTATTAAAAATAACTCAAAAGTAATAAAAGACTAAGCACAACATAACAATTTAAATATTTTGATTAGATTTTATTATTGAGATTAAAATGAAAATAAAAGTTAATGACATGAACTGTAGAAGGTGGCTGTGGTGAGGCAGAGAGATTTGACCAAAGTCTCACAAACATCTTTTCTACTTTTCTTCTTCCCAGATACTACCGCCACCCGTGTTTCTCAATCCCTATAAATAGTTTCCACAATTCCCAATTTCACAATCCATTCACAAACACCACACAACCAAAATCTTTCTACGCAAAAAGCACAATGGAAACCGCATCCACGCTCACCGCCTTCCTCCGCCATGTCGCCGCCAAGTTCCCCTCCCGACGAGCGCTCTCCGTCGCTGCCAAATTTGACCTCACCCACTCCCGCCTCCACCAGCTGGTGGAATCCGCCGCCCAACGGTTGCTCGCCGCCGGAATCAAACCCGGCGATGTCGTCGCCCTCACGTTCCCCAACACCGTCGAGGTCCGTTCCCTAATCTGTAAACTGTTACACCTTTGTCAATTATATTACATTACGTTACAAATAATTTCAATTGATTAAATTTTCCTTCTCGTAATATTTAAACAATGAAACAATCTCGATCGTCGTTAATTACAATCCAACGTTTTCTTTTACGTTCGTTTCAGTTTGTTATCATGTTTCTAGCTGTTATTCGAGTACGCGCCACAGCTGCGCCGTTGAACTCGGCTTACACAGCCGAAGAGTTCGAGTTTTATTTAACGGATTCTGAGTCCAAGCTTCTCCTAACATCTTCAGAAGGAAACAACGCAGCTCAAGCCGCAGCTTCAAAACTCAACATAGCCCACGCCACTGCTTCGGTAACCCAAGCCGAGAATAATGAAGCCGAGCTGAGTCTCTCGCTGAGTCAATCCGACTCGGTTAACTCGGTCGATTCGGTTGAGTCAGTGGTTAACGATCCTGATGACGTGGCGCTTTTCCTTCACACCTCCGGTACCACAAGCCGACCCAAGGGAGTGCCGCTCACTCAGCACAACTTGCTCTCTTCGGTACAGAACATTAAATCGGTGTACCGACTCACTGAGTCTGACTCGACGGTGATTGTGCTTCCGCTTTTTCACGTGCACGGTTTGATTGCGGGGTTGCTCAGTTCCCTCGCGGCCGGTGCGGCGGTGGCGCTGCCGGCGGCGGGGAGGTTCTCCGCATCGTCGTTCTGGAAAGACATGGTGAAGTACAACGCCACCTGGTACACTGCGGTCCCCACCATACACCAGATTATATTGGACCGCCACGCGAACAACCCCGAACCGGTATACCCGCGGCTCCGGTTCATCCGAAGCTGCAGCGCGTCGCTGGCACCGGTTATTTTGGGTAAACTCGAGGAGGCTTTCGGTGCGCCGGTGTTGGAGGCTTATGCGATGACGGAAGCGTCGCATCTCATGGCTTCGAACCCTTTGCCGCTAGATGGGCCACACAAGGCCGGGTCGGTTGGAAAGCCCGTGGGCCAAGAAATGGTTATTTTGGACCAAACGGGTCGGGTTCAAGAGGCTGAAGTTAGCGGAGAAGTTTGCATTCGTGGCCCCAATGTTACGAAAGGGTATAAAAATAACGTGGATGCCAATACGGCGGCGTTTGAGTTTGGTTGGTTCCATACCGGTGATGTTGGCTACTTGGATTCTGATGGTTATTTGCACCTCGTGGGTCGCATCAAGGAACTCATCAACCGTGGAGGTAAATTATCAAAATATTATTTTGCTTGTGAATACGCTATTTTCTGTAGTTTTCTTTGGAAGCTATTGCGAATATTCTGAATTGAGGGAACCATGCTTTTTCAAAATTCGGTGCATTGACTGTTTTGAAGGAAAAGTTTGGGTTGAATACAGACTAAGCTTAACCATTGATTTTGGTGATTCATTGTCTTCGAGAAATATTTGTCGGTGATGTGTCATTGATGACGTGAGATTGATTCTTGCTGAGTAATTTGTTTGGTGTAAACTCAAGAGACTTCTTAATAGTTTTACGCGTTATGTGAACAACTTGTCAATATTTAAATTGTGTGTGAGAATTATTATAGTATTCTCAGATGAAACAAATGTCATAACTGTTTTTATATGCACTAAGGTTGAAGTTGGGCTTTTTGTTTGGTATTAACAACTATTAGAGTTATGGTTTGTACGTCAAGAGAGTGACAGTGATGTTAATTAGGTTTTGATTTGGCAGTTATATCAGGAAAGAAGTAGGTATAAACTATCCATATCATGACACGAGGTTTAGTTCATTCAATTTATATATTAGGTGAAAAGTAGAGAACACTATAAAATTTGTATATTTTATTTTCATTTATTTAGCGTCACAAAGAGAAAAAGAAACAATGTTCATTTCAGAGTTTTCATTTTCAGAAAATTTAATGAAATCAGTGATACATGTTAACTGATGAGAAGGGTTTTTAAATTTTAGGCGAAAAGATATCACCAATTGAAGTTGATGCTGTTCTGCTTTCACATCCGGACATTGCACAAGCAGTTGCTTTCGGAGCGCCTGATGCCAAGTACGGTGAAGAGGTGTGTCTCTGTCTCATTCATCCATTTTTAACTTTTACACACTCTACAAATTTGACGGGCTTTTTCTCAAAGAAACCACAAAAATACAACTACAAATTTTGCCCATCACCATTTTTTATGGGCGATATATGTTACCACAAAATTTAGAGTTATATTAGTAATATGATAAAATGTTGTGATTCTTTCTCTTTCCACTAGTCATACCCTGTGTTTTATACACCGCTCATAAAGAATAAACTTGCCATAAAAAGGTTACGCCCCACAAGAATAAACACTGGCCTACTCTTTTTGTATTATTTTATGATATTGCCATATCGGGTGTTATTCTATTTTTTGCATTGGTTGGTAATGGAGGACCACCATAAGTGAGTAACACGTACCTGAAAGACAGACACAACCGAGGATTTCTGAGCCATTTAAGTTTTATCACTTTCTGCCTTCAAAGGTCATAATCTAATCATGTACGAACATTTTGTGGCGTACAAGAAAACCCTTCTAATCGAAGAGTCCATTTTTATTTGATCACCTTTTGGCAAATGGAACCACCATTTCAATACCACTTTTCAGAAACTTACCTTCTAACTTTAATTTCCCGAAATGTAAAGTGTCTAAATCTGAAAAGTGTTTGGTGTATCACTGACTAATTAACTCGTGGATTACTACATATCAAACTTTTTTCACTAAAATTTGTGTTGATGATATATTGTTAACTTTTGACAGATATATTGTGCGGTGATCCCAAGAGAAGGATCAAATGTTGACGAGGCAGATGTGCTAAGATATAGCAAGAAGAATCTTGCATCCTTCAAAGTTCCGAAAAAGGTGTTCATTACTGATTCTTTGCCCAAGACTGCCACCGGAAAGATTTTGCGTCGTCTTGTGGGAGAACACTTTGTTCCTCAAATTTGACCAACTTTAGTCCCCACCTTTCATTCCTAAACTCCATACCTTCTCAATACATAGATCGAGTCCGCAGACTATCACAATAATTTGGCAACTTGGTATTGAAGAGGAGGGTATTTCTGCAAATGGTCTTTCATACAGGGCACAATAGATTATAGTTTTCAATGTTTCGTCTGAAATGTTTACAGTGTAATGTTTTCAATGTTTTTTTTTTTTTTATACATATTGAGTACTTTCTCAATCCATTTTTGTCTACATTTCTAACTTCGTGGATCACGAGACGTGGGAAACTAGAAAAAAGAAAATAGCGTCCAAATAATAACAATGTAGAATCCTATTACATATGATTAACTGAAAGCTGATATTAGCTTACGAAGATGAGTTGCTCAGCTAAGAAAATTAAGTTCTGAAGGAAGCTGTCCGAATAAAGATCAACTGATAAAAAATTGAATTCTTTTAATTCAGAAATCAATTGATAGCAAAGTATGTGTTTCTAGAAGTTCTCTATCGAGGATTCAGCATAACTGATGTTAGCTAGTGTGAAACTGAGCCATTGAAGATGCAGCAGAATTGATATCAGCTAGTGTGAAATTGGGTCACTAGGATTCAGCATAATTGTTCAGCTAGCACGAGATCGGACTAATTTTTTGCTGAATACAAGATCAACTGAAGGCGAACAAAGTCAAAATGGCAGTTTACATAATTAGTTGAATGAGGAACATTCGACTATTGAAAGTCTTAGCAGAATTAGAGGTAATCAATGCAGAATTTAGCTATATGCCAGTATAAAAAAATTAGCTGAATGGTTGCATACAAAAAATGGTTGAATTAGTTCAAATTTCATTTGATAAAAGATAAGATAATATCTTTCACCAGTTTCTTACCTTCAAGAGGCTCATAGGTGTTAAAAGCTTTTGAATGATATTGCCCCTTAAAAATAGGAAGGCAAACTTTGTGTATAAATTATAGAGGACATCACAAATCAAGCAAACTAACCTATTTTATCCTACATTTTCTTCCTTTCCATTACTACTTTTCTTTACTCTCTACCTCTTTCATGAATCACTTTTCTTTTATAAGCTTTTATTTATGGCATTCAACATTTACCTTTTAACAATGAAAACTGAAACTAACAATACCAATTAATGAAAGCAGTACTCCTCCGATTAATCCAATGTATGAGAATTTTTTACATATCTTTGATCAAAAGTCTATCAAATGCAGAGAACACAATTTTGCATATTCGACATAGAGTTCCAATGGGTGTCATTAGACCTTTATACCAGAGTCTCATTTTTCTCCTGTTTATATGTAAAATGTTAAAATAAAATGGACTAAATTTAAAAAAAAATGAAGAGATAAAGTTAAAAATGCTACATCCAAAACTAAATGTTCACAAAGTACTTGAATCTTGCTGTTGACAAAGAAATTAGTCTTTTATAATGCCTTCAAATCTTGCTATTGAGAAAGAACTTATAACCATCTATAAATTTGAATACGAATGCCTTTGAGTATCTAAAACCCAAGCAACTCATTAAATATATTGCCTCAATTCTTTTCAACAAGAGTTTTACATGGTTCAAATTAAGTTCACACTGTCTAAATTTTCTAACAATAGATTGCAATTTGTTAAATTAGCTAGAATTTATCCATAATAAGTTGGACATGTAGATTCTTTAGCTTTCAAATCCACTAGTAATTTAAATAAATAACACTCTCATATTTGAAAATAAATCAAACAAAACATAAATTACCTGGAAATTTGATCAACTATGCAATACAGAGTAGTTCAAATTAACTTCCATGTTTTATAATAACTTTATTTTTCACCACATTAGATATATTGTACTCACATTAGAAAAAATATTGAAGTTTGAACCACACATGATCAAGGAAATGAAAATAGGCATAACGCCATGATCTACAAATGATCAAAGGACCAACTACTATCCAAAATCCCACCACAAATCCAAATGTCATGCCCACATAAAATAAGTTCACTCCATGCCTATCACTCCCTTTGCCATTCTGATCATAGCTTTTGTCATTGGAGCTGCAACTGATGGGTAGTGGTGGGTCACACAGATTGTTGCCAATAAAGTTTGAGGCATCAAAGGTTTGCAATTGAGTTCCTGTTGGAATTTTTCCATTCAAATGATTATAAGACAAGTCTAGCATGCTTAGAAAGCTCAAATTTGAAATAGTTGGAGGGATTTCACCAGAAAGTTCATTCCTTGAAAAATCAATCGACAACAATGCTTCCATATTACCAATGTTTTGTGGAATGTGACCACTAAGTTGGTTGTGGGACAAGTTCAAAAACATCAAACCATTTAAATCTGTGATTTCTCTCGGTATTTCTCCTACTATTTTGTTATTTGACAAATCAATGCTTGTTACCAACCCGAGAAAGTTTTTGTATTCATCTCCTCTTCCCTTCAACCAAAGAAGAACACCGATTACAGTATGACCTGAATATTCAAATGTATAGTTTACAGCAAAACAATAGATAAGAGCAGTTGTACTTTTGTTCATCTGGGTCATGGTGTTCAAACGGTTAAAACAAGTAGGTATTTTTCCGGTCAAATTATTTTGTGCAAGGTCTAACACTTGAAGAAGACTCATATCACATATTTCATTAGGAATATGACCCGAAAATCTATTTGATCGAAGGATAAGAACCTTCATATCTAAAAATCTTTCTCCAACCCAAGTTGGAATTGATCCTGAAAAATTATTTTCTCCAAGATCCAACAAAATCAATTTATTGGTCTTTTTCAAAATTGTAGGAAATGTTCCCGAGAGCAAGTTTTTACGGATGCTTAATGATTCTAGCTCTATCAAGGAACTCATGGATTGGGGAATGTTTCCAACAAAATTATTATTTTGTAAATTTACATCCAATAGATATGGCCAGATGTCCCAACAATCTGGTATTTCCCCTGATAAGTTATTCGATGCAAGATTGAGAAATTCTAATTTCATTGGCTTCTCTTGACCTTTACATAAAAAATCATCCATGGATTTGGAGAATGAATTGCTTGAAAGGTCCACAAAACCCACACCATTTGAAAGTGAAGGAAATTTGCCACTTAACTTATTTGCACTTAGATCAACAGCGATTGTAGATATTGGATTCTTTAAAGTAGTCTGAAGCTCACCATGGATATGATTATGAGAGAGATTTAGAAAAGAAGCTTGAGAAAATGTTTTCCAAAACCAATAGGGAATAGAATCCAAAATTCCCGTGTTAGGCATCGCTAAATAATAAAGTTTGTCTTGTGATTGAATCCACGAAGGAAAGTTGGGACCTAATTGCCAAGAACTCATATCCAAATAAGTAAGTTGAAAAGTAGGATGCCAGTTGGTACCCACTTTTAAAGTCAAATTGTTTCCTGGTGCATCAAGGTCACTTAAACTTGTAAGATTCGTGAGATGATCCTCTGTGACAACTCCTTCAAAACGATTATAACCAATATCAAGATTTGACAATTTAGAGAGTGATCTAAGACTTTCAAACGGATTTCCACTAAGTTGATTGTTGGATAGAGAAAGAGTTCTTAATGATGAAAGTTTTCCAAGTGATAGTGGAAGATTGCCAGAAAGTTGAGAGCTTTGAACTACAAGTGTTCTGAGTCCATGGGAGATACAAGGAGTAACAATATCTAAAGTTTCATTAATATGTTGGTTGAGTTTGAGATATGAGAAATATACTGCCTTCAAGTTGCATAGATAACAAAAAGATTTTGGAATTGGACCTTCAAGTTGATTGTATGACAGATCAAGTGTAACTAGAGAAGTCACATTTCCTAAGGCATCATAAATATTTCCTTGTAAGTTGTTGTCTGATAGGTCCAAAAACTTGAGATGAGGAAAACTACTATAAAACCAATGAGGTATAGAAGATGAAAATGAATTTTTATGCAAATTAAGATTTTCAAGAAGTGTGAGGTTTCGAAGACCATCAGGAATTCGACCTTCAAAGTTGTTAACATATAAAAAGAGAGCAACAAGTTTCTTTAGTCCAAACACCCACTTTGGAACAAATGAAATTTTAGAATGATAAGAAATCTCAGAAAGATCAAGAGTGAGGAGAGATGAGGAGTTAAGAAATGATGGTTGATTGTAGTGAGGAAGTGTACATCTTGACAAACGTAGGTGCATCAAAGAAGAAAGAGCTTGGAGGGTGTGAAGCATGTGAAATGATTGGGATAGGTTTGCACCTCCTAAATCAAGATATTCAAGCTTTGTAAGACTTGACAACGGGTCAAAATTTCCAATAAACAAAGATTTGTCAATAGAATAACCACTTTGAAGATCAAGGTAGAGCAAGTTGGAGAGATTTCCAATTTGAGAGGGAATAGTTCCATTGGCAGAAAAAGATAGGTCTAGATATGCCAAATTGGAAAGATTACCAATCTGGGGAGGAATGTTTCCCATAAATCTTGAATAAGAGAGGTCCAAGTGAATTAAGGAGGTCATTGAGCCAAGAGAAGAAGGAATTGGCATACCTCCTTCAAGTGACCAAGTGCTGCTCAAGTCAAGATACCGAAGCTTGGAAAGATTTGACAACCAATCAACATATTTAGGAATCGAAGTTTGATCTCTTCCAAGGTCAAGATAGAGCAAATTGGATAGATTTCCAATTTGAGAGGGAAGTGTTCCAGTGATAGCACAACTTAGGTCTAGATACGCCAAATTGGAAAGATTTCCAATCTGAGGAGGAATGTTGCCGATGAATTCAGAATAAGAGAGGTCCAAGTGAACTAAGGAGTTCATAGAGCCAAGAGAAGAAGGAATTAACATACCTCCTCTAGGTGACAAAATGTTGCTTAATGTAAGATAACGAATTTTGGAAAGACTTGATAGCCAATTAATATTTTCAAGAAACAGAGATCGTGGATAACATCCAATGAGGTGGAGGTGGAGCAAATTGGAGAGACTCCCTATCTGGGGAGGAATTGTTCCGTTGGCAACATAAGAGAGGTCAAGATAGAGCAAATTGGAGAGATTTCCGATCTGAGAAGGAATATTCCCCATGAATCCAGCATCAGAAAGATTGAGGTGAGTTAAAGAAGTCATTGTTGCAATGAAGGAAGGAATTGGGGTACTTTGAAAATCATTGCCGCTGAGATCCAAGTAAGTCAAATGCTTCAAATCAACCAAACAAGGATTTATCTCTCCACCCAATGCCACTCTATTATACTCTTCCAATGCTTCTTCGTATGCTTCTTCACTCAATGAATAAGGAAGGCTGTCATCAAAATCAGGAAATATGGTTCTGAGGTGAAGCTCTGCAACATGAGATGTAATGTTGTTGCAGACAACTCCATCCCAATGGCAGCAATTGGGGTTGACAGAGGCATTCCAAGAAGAAAGCCTATTTGAAGGATCTGTGAGATCATGCTTCAACTTCAACAGTATCTCTCTCTCACTTCCAATGCACACCGTCTCTCTGCACACACCAAAAGTTGACATAAAAAGCGAATAAACAAATACAACCATAAAAAAGGCGGAAGTCATTTTTAAGAAGCTATTGTAAAGAAACAAGTGCTTTTTCATTACAAAGAAGTGGTTATGGGTTATGCATACATACTAAATGCCCTATTTATAGAGAGAACTGCATCGCCTTTCAATAATTGCGCTATTTGTCTATCAATTTTAATTTCTATGCTAATTTTATAAAATCAATTTCACCTGTCAAAATCGCTTTCATATTTTATCTTCTCTTTTATGAGACCTTACAAAAAAAAGATCAGCATTCCTCCTCTTCATCGATGCCAGCCAAAACGTTTAAATATTTTTCATTCTTTTGAGGATGTACTAAAGAAATAAACCAGAATCATATATTTAAATAAACAGTTAACTTTTATTTAACCAAAATAATTTTACAATTAACCAACTCCATAAATCACTACTAACTTTCTACTTTTTTTTAGCTTGATTTCTTCTCACTGAAAGCCAAGAATTACTTTTTAAAATTAGTATTCAAATCCATTTTAAAAACTCTCTTCATAAATAGTGAAGGTCTCACTAATAGTGAAGGTTGGTTCCAACTGGATGAAGATTTTAATGATTAATTTGTAGATAAAAATAACGAAAGGATTTATGCCTCATGTAATTGTAAAAACATTATTCACTAAATTACACTTGAAAAATGTTTACTGGAGTAAAAGAAGAAAAAAAATCCAATCAAACTTATATTTTGTATTAAAGTTTTCATGAACAAAGAGTAAAAAAAATAATATTTGAGTAATTAAATCTGAAAGAATGAGAGCTAAGTTAGTATTTTTTGTCTAAAGATTAGTCAAGATTCTCGATAGTTTTAGATCCCTTTATTTGGTTAGAGTTGTTTCTGGTGTAACTTTCTTTAAGTATTTACATAAAATAAACTTTACTACGATCCCTTAATTTGGGCTCAAACGTCTTTTTATTAAACCATTATCAGCATATCAAAATCCATTCCACAAGTAGGAAAATATATACGCTATCTATTTAACAATTTGTTTTGTTTAGACTAAGAAAAAGATAATAAGATTTGAAGGGTAAGATTCGAAGGGAAAAGAAAGGAAAGTTAATGATAATTAGTGAAATATGTGATAGCTGCGATAAATTAGAAAAAATAGTTTAATGGGTAAAAAAATAAAATAACCAGTTTACACTTATATATATATATATATATATATATATATATATATATATATATATATATATATATATATATATA
>Ga0209589_1013109_pt1 | contig 10979 bp, 4 predicted proteins | sample CowpeawhiteBW_FD_187525 | JGI IMG/M metagenome (GOLD analysis project Ga0209589, IMG submission 187525) | Root nodule microbial communities of legume samples collected from California USA - Cow pea white BW (SPAdes) (version 2) | ecosystem: Host-associated > Plants > Roots > Nodule | place: USA...
AGCAGAGTGATTCCCACTTTACTGATGCACAGCCTGAGCAACAACAGAAAGAGGGAAGAAAGAGTGAATAAGTATGAATGAACTAAATGTATGTATGGTGTAAGAGCTCAAAGAGAGAGAGAGAGAGAGAGCGTAGAAATATGTATCGGACCATGTAACAAATAACTGAGCTCCACCTCACTTGTTATATCAATAAACAAATCGAGCATATAAAGTTGCTTGTGTTTTATGTTAACTCTGCTTTCTGCTGAGCTAATTTGATGGATGGCTCGTGGGTACCTAAATGGAAAGGAAACAAACACAACATTTGGCAACCAATGGTCATAAAAAAGTGATTAAAGAAAAAACTAATAATAAAGAATAGGAAAATTATACTTTCAATCCTATTTTTTATTCTCATCTTTTATTATGTAACGTGAATGTGAATCATTAATTTTTTTTTTATAAAAAAATAATACATTAATCAATTACTCATATAAATAAAAAATGAAAACAAAAATATAGGAATTATAATATCATTATTCTCCTGCAAAAAATAATATGTTTTATTTAACTTTCTTGTCTGTTAAACTAATTTGATGGTTGGCTGGCGGGGACATAATGGAAAGGAATTTTTTTTTTTAAACAAAAAAAAAACATTTGACATCCCAATGGTTATAAAAAAGTAATAATGTCAAATTGGAGGAAAAGTTTTTTGAAGATCAAAATAGCATTGCCATGCAATAAAACATTAAAAGCGGCAAAATGTTGCCATACTTCCCCACTAAACCATACTTCCCCAACAACCACTTGGAAATATTACATCCACTAATAGAATTTTTTTTCTATTGAATGATTAATAAATTTATATTTTTTAATTGAATATCTGTTAAGTTTGTGTAGTCCTTGAGTTTCCACCATTATAAAATTTTCAAATGAGTAGTTAGAGTTTTTTATTAACTAGGATATATAGTTCAATGCTGTTACCGTAATTAAATATCGTCACATAAACAGATATATATAGTTCAATAAATAGATATATAGTTCAATGTTGTTACCGTAATTAAATATTATTACATAATATTTTAATAAGATAATATTTTGATAAGATTCTATGACGACAAGGACCTCATACAAGAATTTACTTTGTTTAACAAAAAATATTTTTAGAATTAATGAAAATTAATATATATATATATATATATATATATATATATATATATAATATAATTATAAATAAGATTATTACTATGACCACAACTACAAAAATACGAATAAATGTTACTTCATTTACCTATTGGAATAGGGTAAAACCAATTGGTGTGGGAGCTTCATAATTTTTTATAAAAAATTCATTGTTTTGTTTTGCAATCATAACAACCTAACAAATTGAGAGAAACATTTAATAGTGCTTACTTATCATATCATCCTTGCATCATTAATAATTATGTGTCAACTAATTTTCATTACAATTAGAAATTATTTATAGTTTAACTTTTTATTAATAAAATATTCATGTATTATTTTATTAATCTTTCAATAAGTTTTTAAAATAGTTAGTTGTACATGTAATTGTATAAAATAAATTTCTTATAAAATTTAATCATACAAAAGTTTAATTGTGCAAATTTTGTTCCTACAAATCTTACTTTTTTTTCTAACCCATTCTTATTTTGGTCTTTAGAGTATAAGAGATATTTTAAGATACATTAAAAATAAATTGATAAATACTTCAAAATATAAATTTCGATAGAAACTTGATGTAGTTTTACCAAAAGGTTAAATTAATTATCTAAGATAATACTATACCAATCATTCAATTTCCGGTGCCAAGCACTAGTACTAATATCACCGTCAGTTCTCATATATAAAAATAATATATACGATTATCACATAAGAAAATAAATAAGAGACACACGAAAAAAAAAAGTTCTTTAATTATGTTGTTTCATTTCTTCTTATATCATAACTCAATTATCCATTCAATCAAGGTTCTCGTCAATGGCCACAATAAAGAAAACTCACCTAATGCATTTAAAAAAAAACTTTGATACAAAAGCAAAACTAACTTATAATAAAGATTATGTAGACAAAAACGCATACAATTCATGTTCATTCAATCAAATATCATGTATCAACTTCATATCTCAGCCCAAAAATGGTTCAAACAACTAAATAAATCTAGACCCTGTTTTCGAAAGAATAGTAAACGCTGCACCTGTCATGCTTGCTTCCAACTCCTCCCATGATGTTCCAACACTCAAAACTGTCCCCAACCAAGCCATAACAAGTTAACTCCACCCATTGGTTTCCTAAAATGATCCTCTTTCATATCATAATATCTTTCATGTGAAACTTCCTTCGACTCACACCACCTAGATCTCTGACTCTATATGTGAGTGAGATACTAGTTGAGTCAGAATAGTCTCATTCTCGGAATTCTCTTTCAATACACTTGGACTCAACCAAAATATGTATTTTCTCTTGGAAATACTAATTTGACTACCACACATACTAAAACTTTACATATACACATACACTAGTAAAGATAAATTCAGACAATCATAATTATCTTAAATACCATACAAAGAAACTATTTAGCAACATTATAAGACACTACTAATTCACACTTTGTAACAATCATATAGACCTAGGACAAATCTCAAAAATACAAATACAATGCCACATTCAATACTACATTATTGTAATACAAGCATCCAGTCAAATATATCATAGTTTTTGCAACGATATTTCAAATTGACCGGTTTTTAATCTCTTTTAAACTAAAGTGTTCAATTACTTTAAGGCTTATAAGGGAAAGTTATTATATCACACCAAAAACCTCCAATCCTACAAATCCAAACAATTGTTTTACCATAATAACATTAAAGTCACACATATTTCTTTCTCATAATTATAATATTTCATACTAATACATTATCAAACACACTTAGCTATCAATTTTTATCGGAAGTGAATCTTTATATAATCACATTCATACTCACTCCATTAAGAAAAAAAAAATAGTACAAACAACAATTCATCTATCCAAAATAACAGTTTCTTATCCCATTCTATAATTTCACGTATCAAATCATCCCTCTCATATGTATTATTCCCAAATTTTAACAAACATATAAAGAAAACATTCATACATTTTTTTTAAAATTCAACAATAAAACCTTAACAATTCAATTAAATTAGTTTAATTTATCTGATAAAGTTTGTCTTGCTCTCTTCCTTTGAATAGTATCACACACAAAATCATTCTATTTACACGATTAAAGGTGTGATTAATAATCAAGGCGCAATTTTAGTATCTCCAATCATAGGAGATTTCAACAAAAAGAAAAAGGAAAGAAAATCATATGCAACGAGAAAAGAGTTACATGAAAAGATGGAAAAACCGCAATGGAAAAAGATGAAGAAACCCATTAGTAAATAACGTGTTTTATGCATAGGGAAAAAAATGTTTTATGTTAACTCTGTTTTCTGCTAAGCAAATCGAGCATATAAAAGATGTTTGCGTTTTGAGTTCTTCAAATATCTGCTTTTGGCTTAGTTAATTTGTTATGGTTGGGTGGTAGGTAACAAATCACTAAAAATATATTGGAAAATATTTTAATGGAAAATATATTTTTGACGCAACAATTGACAATATTTTTATTATTAATTTAACTTTTCTAAAATGAAAGAGAGACTCTAAAATAATAGAGATAAAATGTATGTAAATTTTTTTTATATTTAATGAAACAAAATAGTACCCAACCATAATATTGTTTAATTAAACTTTAAAACTATAGAATATCAACTCTCACAAATCTTGTAACAAACATCAATAATGGGTCAAAATAAATAATTTCATCAATATTTTCACACTATAAAAGATAAGTAATTAAATTACTTTTTACATGTATATTAAATAAATTATTTTTTACACGAATTCTTTTTATTTTAGGTGAAAATTAAATATGAAAAGCTTTTACATTAATTTTGCATCTTTAATAAAACATAACTCTCTTACAGCACGGACATAATAATATATTAAAAAAATAATGGTTTTCAAAATGGCTCTAATCAAATATGATGATGACTTCTTCAAAAAGTTTTTTTTTTCCGTTGTGATTTCAGTGGCAACACATTGCCATATATCCCTTCCAAAAAACTACAGCTTAGCGCAACTTTATGGAGAAAAAAACATGATGTAAATATGTGTATGAGTGAGAATTAGAATTATATATGAAATATATAGAATCAAAGAAATAATATTATCTTTAGAAAAGGAAATCAAACGGGAAGAAATATCGAAGAATATGTAACACAAATATTAAAGTATGAGTCTGGATTATAAATAAAATTTTCAATGCAAAATTCTCATATTTTAAGTGGTACACACTTTTAATCTAATATAATGCATACAATCTATATATAAATAGGAAGGGGAAATTAGAAGGAAGTTAGGGAGGTGGATGAATAGAATGTGATGGAGGGGGAGTAGTGGTGTGGGTGAGGAAGCAACATGTATAGGTAAAGTTGATTTCTGAAAATTTGAGAAAAATGTATAACACCTTAAAAAAATAAGTGTTGTCTGATAGGTTTACAGAGAGTTTTATTGGGGAGATACAAACATCAATGAGACCTGAGTCCAACCATATAAGACATTGACACCACTCTCAACCCAAAACCTTAAAGCAATAGATTTATGAGTCTTTATTCTTATATAATGCTCTACTTTCTCATTTCTAACCAATGTGGGACTTAGACTCACACTTAGATTCCTAACATTTTCGTGCAATAAAAGGAAAAAATATTGTTGCAAAAGTCGCAACAAGGCTTCTTCTGAGTTGGGAAGAGCATGAAACGAGAGATTACAACAAAAAATGGAAAAATCTTGAGCGGACATTTTCAAGGTGCAACCAAGCAGCAAGAAGGGAGAGGTGGCTACAGAATATAAGGTTGTGTTCTTTTGAGTGAAAGGATTTAAGGGAGAGAGAAATGATTGATTTGAGTGAATTTGAAGGTGAAGATTATGTTGTTCTTTTTAAGGGATTTGGAAGTGACAGTGGAATGAATTTGAGAATAAATTTTTTGAAAATTTGTGAAATATTTGATAGATGTGACTAATAAAAAATAAGATTTAATTGATGAAAAAAGTTAGATTACCAAATTGTCCTTGATGTTAAAAGTATTATAAAATGATAATTAGATATGTTATTATTAGTTTTGATTTTTTTTTTTGTGATAATTAAAGTATTAATGATATTTATTAATAATATTAATTATGATTATTGTTATTATTAACATTATTTAATATTATTAATATAATAATAATAATAATAATTAATAATTAGTTATTTTATTTTCATAAAAATTAAATTCTTTTGGTCAAATTAGAACTTCTTTTTGGATAGAAATAATGGCCACACGTTGCAGTTTTATGTGAACAAAAAGAAAAAGTAAATAGTAAAACCAAAAGCATAAGCATGGTGAACTGAAATTTACATTTATGTAAGAACAAGGGTATTATTGTAAATGTAAATAAATCACTCCAAATTTCTTTGGCACATGCGAGATGGAAAAAAGTTAAAATCTCTCTATTCCGCTCCTTGCCTCGTTCAGAAAACAATTGAAAAGAACACCACTTAAAGCACAAATCCATCATTTCTATTTCTTTGTAAACAGTAAAATCCATAAAAAATAACAAACAAAGCCATGTAAACAACTCCGACATATCTGGATCAACGTGAAAAAGACACTTTATTTATAATCTCCTGTCCATGAATTTTTGTAAATTATAAACATTTTTCATTTTCTTCTTATTATTTAAATTTATAAAATATATATTTGAGAGAAAAATTATTACCAAAATTCATGTATATGAACATGACAAATACTTGAAATTTAAACAAAAAGAACATCCAACAGTTTTAAAATATTCCTTCTTAATTTATTACGTTTCTGTTTTCAAACATATTTAATTTTCACTAGTAAATAAGTTTAAAATTACTATGTATCTGTTACCAAGAAAAGCTTATCAAAAAAAAAAAATGAAAAACTCTCTTGACCTAAAATGAAATAGTGAGCACTCAAGCATAAATATTTTTGTTCCTTGATCATGGAAGTTTACATATTATTTATAGATAAAAAATAATTACAAATTGTTTATATTCCTCAAACAAAAGAATAGTGCAACTACAAAAATAATAATCAAATATTACAAAGATAATAACAAAATAATCCAAAAATATTAAAATGACAATATCAAAATAATAACGAAATATTAATTACATTGGCCGTTGGTTGAAATCTTGATGTTCAGTTTCATTGTTTAGCTCACAAACGCTATGAGGATCATGTAATAGTTTTCTGATATCATATCTTTTCTTCATAACTCGGCATAATTCCTTGAAAGTCATCTCAATGCATGACAAATCTTTAACGAATCTCGTCATTTTATGACAAATTTTTATCAGGTTGAAATTGAAATGTTAAAGTCGATTATTCTTTAGACGGTATAGTACCTGAAGTTTAGAGTTTTGTTACCAAATATTGAGCCAAAAAGTGACTTTTTTTTTTCTTTTTTACATTAATGTAATTTTTTAAAATTTATTAAAATGAACAACTTTTAAATAAATTATGGATATGGATAAGTCGTATTAAGGTGACACGACTTCATTTTGCATAAGTCATGTCAAGATGAAATAACTTTATTTAGAACATTTTTAAAGCTGAAATCATGTTAAGGTAGCTCAAGTTTAATTCATAAAATTTTGAGTTGGTTGTATCACCCTTACACAATTTTAGTTAAAATATGCTAAAATGAACTTTGTCACATTCTTATAATTTCAGCTTAAAGATTTAAATTAAAATTGTGTCATTCAAACACAACTTTTTTATAATGAGGTCGTGTTAAGGTGATACAACTTACTCATACCTATAATAAATTTAAAAATAAATTATACTAATTTAGTAGAGAAAACCTAGAAAATTGATATATTTTTCAACTATTACGTGGATCTTGCTTTTTTTTTTTAGCATACATATATCTTGATTATCTATTTCTTTAAATAGGAAATAGAAAATATATCGCATGAATTAAGGATGGAATTTTCAGTATTATAAATTAGCGTATAGTGAATCTACATATTTGTAATTTATTGATGTAATATAAAGAGGAAGTAATGATAAATAATGATGCATATTTTAAATAGGGAATATGAAAATTACTTTTAAATCAAAATTTTAAGATATATTTATGTTTTTTTTTATATTTATATATTATCATCTTACTCATTTATATTTACCTTTGAATTTTTTTTATAGCATATTTGTTTGAGTTATTATATGACAAATCATGATCCAATACCACATTGTTAAGGTTTTTTAAGACACCCGTTAGGAAAATTTGATAAGTAATCAACAAATTCATATAAAAATAAAGACACTTTTAATTTAAAATTTTAAAATAACAAATTTATAAGTACTTTTATTTATATATTATGTATCTTCATTATTCTTAATTAATAAAAAAATTCCAATCCAATTTAAATTCTTAAGAAATAAAAGTTACAAATAAAATTATTATGGCTGTAAAAGAATATAAAAAATATAACCTTGTTATATGTTGTTCCGGCAAAAAAACTAAATGTTTTTTTATTGAAGACAAAATTTAAAGAACTTGACCCAATGTGATCATTGAGGCCACAAAAAAAAGTCTTCTTAACCTTGACCCTGAGAGTTAATATTTGATTTATAGACAAGATAATTGTAAAGATAATAACATATCAACAAAATATCTAATCTCTCTTCTATGATTATATTTTTTAGTAAAATATCAGTTGTAAAGAAACAAATTTAGGCAACTTAGGCCTAATTCCGGAGCTCATACATTTCAGGTTGATTTTGGGATGTTTTATCTATCTTCATGATTCAAGTTGGACCCGAACAACCAGGACAGTACACAAGTAATAAATTTTTTCATGTTCCTATTTTTTTTCTGATCTAAGAGTTTGGAATTTTAAATCAAAAACAAAGAAAAAGGGATAATCTAACTCAAAGTTAGAAATTCTTGTAAGTCAGAAAAAATATTCAAGTCCTTAAGTCTTAGTTTTACTTTTCTACTTATTTAAGTTACAAAACCATATATTTTCCAATGATAATAAAATATAAATAAAAGTTATCTTATACTAAAAAAAAAATTCACCCATTAAATTACAGAATCTGTTAATAAAATAAAATTATCTGAGATTTGAACCCGTCTTCCATATTAGGTTGGTCTTCAGATGGATCACCACTTTTGTGATTATTATTCTTTCATATTTTGCTCATGCCAATCTTTAATATTTGAATACTTGTAACAAATTGATCTATTGTATTCATATGCGTCCGACCCATATTGATGTTAATTTTCATTTGGGGCCAATTTCGACCTTTGGTCTTGGATCAAATTATTGGGTTATATTTTTCACATAGATTATAGTTATTGAGATATTGTAATTCTATATTTAAGACATTATATATATATATATATATATATATATATATATATATATATATATATATATATAAATAAGATATTTGACATTATTTTTATCTTCAAAATTTTAAGGCAATGTGATTATAGGTCTTTAATCTTATATATGTTTAATTTTGTTTTTTTATCTAATGTCGGGCTTTGACTCACACTTGAACTATTTCCAAAAATTTCTTCTCAAGGTGAGTTTTTTTTTTCATTTTTTTTTCATATGATATATATATTCCCCCTCCCCTCATGTGTATGATGACCTCTTTTTAATATGGTTATGAGGTTAGTCACTCCAAATCATCGATTCTGATATCACTGTTGAGTTATATTTGTTAGGGTTAAATATGTTTTTAGTCCTCAAGTTTCAGTGAAATTTGGAATTAGTCCATTTTCAAAATTTTTGACCAATTTAGTCCTTTATTTTTAAAAATGCGTGAATTTAGTCCTTTTAACCAATTTTTGTTAAGTTTATCTGACGTTTCAAGCGCATTTCATGATAATATTTGAATTATTTACACCATTTGACACATTTTTTGCTTCAATGTTAACTCAAATATTATCATAAAATATGTTTAAAATGTCAAATCAACTTAACAAAATTTGGTAAGAAGGACTAAATCCACGCATTTCTAAAGATGAAGGACTAAATTAGTATAAAGTTTTGAAAATGGATTAATTTCAAAATTCACTGAAACTTGAGGGACCAAAAACGTATTTAACCCTATTTTTTATCATATGGATTATAGTCATCCAGAGATTGTTATTTAATATATATGACATTTGTATTACATATATAAGGTATTTGACACTACTTTTAATCCAAAATTTGAAGACAATAGAATTATAGGTCTTTAATCTTATATAATATTCCTAACACAAACGTAATTCTCTTTAAAAACCCTTTAACTGAGAATTCATCATACCGGACGAAAGCCCCGGCCTTCCTTGAGCTTCATTATTCTGACCAAGGCGCAAGCTCAATGCTTATCGTTAATCTAAAATTTACTATTAATTACCTTTAATTTCCTAAGAATAGCCCATGGCTGCCCCATGTATGACAGTTAGTCACCCTAGGTCTTCACCATGACGGACTTCTGCAATAGGAAATAATAGAAAATAATAGTTTATTTCCTATATATTTAACAAATATAAACATATATGCTATTAGAAGTTTTGCCTACATTAAATATTTTAAGGTTCTGATTGTTGATAAGTAACTATTTTGTTGACAATCTTGATAATTTCGGCACTTATAACTTGATTTAAAAAAATTAGGTTTGTATTTTAACTCCTAAAACTTTAGAAAAACGAAATTTGTAAAGAGCCGGTGAAAATTTTATTTCTAAACTTTAGTTTTATGTCTTGAAGTTTTATGTCTTGAAGGATGAAAGAAAAAAAAAGCAGCCCAGCGAAAATTAAATTTTAGATTAATACGGTCTAGCTTTAAAAATTAACAACTAAAATTTATAATTTTTCTCCACTTTTTTTTTTTTTTTTTTTATCTGGCAAGTATATAAATATTTGATCAATGATGATTATTTTTTAACAGCGAATAATCATTGTGCTTACCTCGTACTCGCGTTCGTCTATTTGTATATGAATGATTTCCACGGCTTGAGTTACTGTCTATTCAGTGTACTGAGCCACGTATAACACAATCCAGTAAATTCTTCCCTTGGATCATATGGTTGCATGGCAAGAAAAATCCAAAGAAATGAGACTGATGCAAAGACAACAAAAAAAAAGAAAAAACCACTGTATCCTTTCAAAAACCATGTCCAAGTTCACAAAATAGAGACAAAGGCAACCGCACCTCGTTTCAATCACACCCTTGGCTGATCAAGATGCGGCGTACGTGTATGACAAAATGCCATGCACACCAACACGTACTCAAAATCCACTTCAAGTCTCACCTTCTCAACCCAAACACCTAATACACTTCTTGTTTTTTACTCCACACACAGCCAATATGCTACTGAGCCTACTTCCATCATCACCACAACCACATCTATACCTATTCATTCTCTTCCGCCACCTCAATTTCTTCACTTCTACACACGTCAACTTCTGCATATGCGTGTCATCCCATGCCCAAATCTCCATGCATGTTCCAAGGACCTTCTCTCTTATATAATACCTATAAATACCCCTAACATCCCTCACTTCATTCATCATCCATCAAGAGTACTACACTACTCTAATACCCCCACCCAACTTATATTCAATACTACTACACTATGCTGAGAGCAAGGGTTTCGCTGTTGCTGGGAGTTCTTTTCCTGGCATCACTTTCTGTCTCCTTCGGCATTGTACACCGGGAGCACCAAGAGAGCCAAGAAGAGTCGGAACCAAGAGGACAAAATAACCCCTTCTACTTCGACTCTGACAGGTGGTTCCACACTCTATTCAGAAACCAATATGGTCACCTTCGTGTCCTCCAGAGGTTCGACCAACGCTCCAAACAAATTCAGAATCT
>Ga0209589_1013110_pt1 | contig 10978 bp, 7 predicted proteins | sample CowpeawhiteBW_FD_187525 | JGI IMG/M metagenome (GOLD analysis project Ga0209589, IMG submission 187525) | Root nodule microbial communities of legume samples collected from California USA - Cow pea white BW (SPAdes) (version 2) | ecosystem: Host-associated > Plants > Roots > Nodule | place: USA...
ACATCAATTATAAAATAAAAAAAAAAAAATATATATATATATATATATATATATATATATATAAATAAAATCGTGGTCTAAAACAAATCATTGCATATTATGAAGCATGTTTATTCAACTTCTTTTGAAAAAAAAACACTATTATTTTTAATTTAATTTATATACCATAAAAATAACTTCGAAATAATGAAGCCCAAAACAAGTGAAGGGTGATAACATTGAAGCTTTTTAGTTGATGTTTGCTAGTAGGAGTTAAATAGATAAAAACCGATTTACAAAATATATATATATATATATATATATATATATATATATATATATATATATATATATATATATATATATATATATTCACTTTCAACAAATTAAACTAGATTTCTTTGTATTGTTAGTTTAATTTACAAAATGTGATTTTTAAAATTTCAATATTTATCATAGAAATAGTTTTTCATAAACTAAATTATAAAATATATTCATACATATTTTTAAAGTTTTAATTTTTACTTTTATATAAGGTAGTTTTACTTTCAAATAATTTCATTTAATTTTTCTCTCATTGGCCCAAATAAATTCCTTAGTCTTTTTATAATACCAAAGAAAAAAAATTACAGATAAAAAAGTACCACGACAATTTCAAAACTGTTATAGAATTTTTTAAAAAGTTTACATATTGATGAACATATTTGCAAAGTGACATAAAGTATTAAAATAGTCATTAAATGCTGAACCGAAAGAGTTAGAAATTAATTTAAGACAAATCTCAAATTTTGTATGAAATAATAACTTTCAAATGGGTTGAATTAGTCAAATTCAAAATAATAATAAAAAATGTGATATTATATACAATGTATGTGTGATTGGTAGTACTCATCAACATTTAATGAATTTTTTATTATGTGCATGTGAGATTCAAATAGAGTCATTAATTGTGTGAAACAAACACAATGTTCAATGAATCTTTCATCCCTGGTAGAAAATTCAAACAGTGAAATAAATTTTGTAGAACAAAATAAGTTTGATCCAAAATAAAAAGAAGAAAATGAGGATTTGCACATGAAATCAAGCATGAGAAACACAATTGATGGCATGTATCATCTGTGTTTTTCTAGAACTATCCGTCTTGGTTTGTGAGTTCTTTAGGTCAGGCAAAGCAACGTAAATAGTGGAGAAGCAAACGAAGTAAAAGTAGAATGTTTCGGTGTTATTATAGTATTATTACTACTGTTACAACCTGCGGTTATATAAATGAGCTACCCCATAAGTAAATTTTTCAAAGATTTATGCTTGTTGGGATTTTTTGCACTACAGAGCATAAAGCCACTACCCCACTCACCCACCACACATCCCTGAATCCGAAAACCACTGAACCTAGCAGCAATGGTTAAAGACACAGAGCCTTTAGCCTATGCTGCAAATGGGCACCCGAAAGATTTTGACGCTAGTGCTCCTCCGCCATTCAAGATTGCTGAAATAAGAGCAGCCATACCAGAACATTGCTGGGTCAAGAACCCTTGGAGATCTCTCAGTTATGTTTTCAGGGATGTGGTGGTTATTGCTGCATTGGCGGCGGCGGCAATTCACTTCGACAACTGGTTTATCTGGCTCCTCTATTGGCCTGTTCAGGGCACAATGTTCTGGGCCATTTTTGTGCTTGGACATGATTGGTAATGTCTTCTTTTTGTTATCTGTCTCGCACATTGTTTTGGATGTTTGTGTTTTCTATATGGTAAAGTTTTTTCTTTCTGCATTCAACAGTGGCCATGGAAGCTTTTCAAACAGCTCTTTCTTCAACAACCTGGTGGGACACATCTTGCATTCCTCAATTCTTGTTCCATATCATGGCTGGTTGGTTCATTGCATCTCTTTTCCTCTTCATTTGTCCTTCGATTGGAAGTTCTTTAAGATTTGATAGCATGTTTTGAAAACCCATTTGAGTAAAACTTACATCTGGGATGTGAAAGTTTTAACTTTCAACTTTCAACTTCTTAATGAACCTGAAAAATCACATCTGAGCTGTGTAACCAACACTTTGACAACCAAATTGATTTTGTTCTGATGGATTTTGCAGGAGGGTTAGTCACAGAACTCACCATCAAAACCATGGACACATTGAGAAGGACGAGTCATGGGTGCCAGTATGTGATTAATTAATTGCCTCTATAGTGATTCAATTGTTACATATATTTTGTAGGCCCAATAAAAAGGGCACCTTTATTGTGGCTGTTCTTGAACATGGCTTTCTTTATGTGTCATTGTCTCAGTTAACAGAGAAGATTTACAAGAATCTAGACTACATGACAAGACTTGCTAGATTCACTGTGCCATTTCCATTGTTTGCCTATCCAATTTATTTGGTGAGTGCTTTTTTTTACCAGGAACTGAGACAACAATGCGTTGTTATTATTCTAAATACACAGTTCAAAGTAATGAGTTTTGTTTGTGATGTGAACTCATTTCAGTTTGGAAGAAGCCCCGGAAAGGAAGGGTCTCATTTCAATCCCTACAGCAATCTGTTCCCACCCAATGAGAGAAAAGGAATAGCAATTTCAACACTGTGTTGGCTTATCATGTTTTCTCTGCTTATCTATCTATCCTTCATCATTAGTCCACTTCAAGTGATCAAGGTTTATGGCATTCCATATTGGGTAAATCACCACTCCTTCACTGTTAATGCCTCTTATTTTTTTCAACTCTGCAATTGAAAATTTGAAATAGTTACCACTTCTTCTCCATTAACTATATAATTGTTTGAGCATATCAGATATTTGTTATGTGGCTGGACTTTGTTACATACTTGCATCACCATGGTCACCCCAGGAAACTACCATGGTACCGTGGCCAGGTAACAAATTCAGTTCACCCTGTTGCTGCATCCTTTCACTTCTTATATTATTGAAACTTGTTTTATATGTTTAGTTTAGCCGTAGCAGAAATTAGGTGAGGTAAATGGTAAAGGTGATTTAAGAGAAATAACCCACTTGTTGGTTTGTGAGGCAGCAATAACACAGTTTGTGGTGTTCTGAATTGGACAGGAATGGAGTTATTTAAGAGGAGGTCTTACAACTGTGGATCGTGACTATGGCTGGATCAACAACATTCACCATGACATTGGCACCCACGTTATCCATCATCTCTTCCCTCAAATCCCTCACTACAACCTTGTTGAAGCGGTACACTTTTTTTATTCCCCCCAAAAACCATAAACACTATTCAATTGCTACTTTTGTTTTATCTCCTGTTACTCACTCTTTTCCATGTAACCTTTCCCTTGTTTTTAAACCATTTCCTTGCACCCACTTGCATTTTTATAATCAGAAAGTGAGTATCATTATTTTAACTCCCATTCACGTTCAGGGCAGACCTAGTAAATGAGAAAAGTTTGACAGCATAAGTAAAAAGTGGCAAGTGGTTTAAGCATTTAAACTGTGTCAGAATTCAAGTTTTTACTGCTAAATGTATGAGTTTTTTGTGCTGTCTTCTGCTGATTATTAAAATACACCGATGAACAATATAGAAAAACTTAACAGAAAATTCAAATTCGAATATTTGTTGTTAAATGAAAGGATAAATTGTGTTTAGATAGATTATTTGAAGTGAAAAGAAAATGAAGGGATTGACAGTGTGTTTGAATGGGTTGCAGACAAAGGCAGCAAAAGGAGTTCTTGGAGAGTATTACCGTGAGCCAGAAAGATCTGCACCAATTCCATTTCATCTAATAAAGTATTTGATGCAGAGCATGAGAGAAGACCACTTCGTGAGTGACACTGGAGACGTTGTTTATTATCAGACTGATCCTCACTTGCACCAAGACTGACTTCAAATTTTGGTCCATCTATTGTTTTCTAGCTACTCAACTTACTTCTTTCTTCAATGTTACATTTTGGAGTTTAACGTTTTCTGAACAACTTGCATAGAGAGACAGGAATATAGAGTGGGGCTCAATGGAATAATACTATTTCAAATTAGTGTGGTAATAAATATTGAACTGTCAGTTTTCATTTGTCACCTTTCCCACCATTTTCACAGAACCCTTCACATGGGAGCATTATATATTCTCAATGCATCATTGTAAACTTTCTATAAACCAAAATAAATAAACTTCCCTAGTCCCGTTACTTTTTTATCTATTCATCTTTCATTTTATTTTATTTTAGTAGATTTTAGTAGATAAACTTCTAAAAGAATTAAGTAATTCATAGTTTTATACTTCGTTTTTTCTTTTTTAAATTTGAAGTTAGCCATGAATTAAATAAAATATTGTTTTTCATTCTTTAAGTATCCGTTGTTAATGGTTTTTAGCAAAAAAATTAAGCTTTTTCGAACAACTATAATGCTACATCCAGGATAGTTATTTCAAACAATTCAACGACCTGTTATTCTATTGACTCTTAAGAAAAGTTTCTCTGATGGATTCAGTTACTTTGAAAGTAAAACAGCATCTTAGTTTTGGAACATTATAAACCTTTTGATTAAATTAATGTTTTAAAGTGTGTCATGTATCTTTTTGTAATAAAAATAATAATAAATGGATGGAATAGTTACTGAGACTTGTTAATCTTTGTTTAGCTGGTACATTAAATATTTTTTAGGGTTGAGATATTCCGAAAATGTCAAAATGGACTTTAATTTGAATCAACTTGGCTCATTAAGAGTTTTAGTGACATTAAGGTGAAAAAAATGTATTTTTTAAATGTGGGTCAAATTGGTTGGTTTACGTGACGTGTGCGAATTAGATCGAAGGTGAGTTAATTCACAATTCATCAACAACCATTATTTATTAGTTTTTATCATTTTTTCATGAGTTCTTTTATAAAATTATTTATTACTTTTAATTATTGTAGTTGATAGTTTAATCTTTTTAAATATCAGAATGATGTTCAAAATGTTTGAATTGTCCGAATGTTTAATTTATTTTTTTGTCAAGTTATGTAAATTAATATTTTAACTTTCAACTACTATCTTTATAATAATGTTTGATAAAATAGGTGAACACTTTGATTATATACTCATACAATAATAACTCAAATCAATCTATTTAATTGTACTATAATAAATATATAAAATAAATTTTAAGACTATACATTCGTAAGTAAATCAACTCACTAACCCACCAATATATAGTGAGTCGAGTCGAGTTACAAAATGTTGAACTGACTCATTTTTAGGTGAACTTATAATGAGTCAACTGTGTGAGTCGGGTTGACTCACTTTACACCCCTATTGAAAAATTACAATGTAAATTTAATAATAATTATTGTCAAATAATTATTTCTTTCTAAAAATGATATTTTACTAGTAAATTGATAAAAAAGAACAAGGATTTCTTTAAATTGAGTTAAATCAAATATACATAGTTGGATTTATTAGTCATTATTATCAAAATGTGATAATCTTGTTTTTATTTATTTTAACTTACACAGTAATTTATTATGATTTATTGTGGAATTCTATAAGAAAATAATGAAAGGCATAAAATTGTGAAACTTGAATAACTTAAATATGTAACTTCTACATATACAATATAAAAGTAGTACATAAATTGTTGAGTAACCTTAACTTCTATATAAATGTTATGTTTAACATAAGAAGGAATAGAGTGGTTGTAAACGCGCTATGTTATTAGCTTTAAGGGTAAAATGTGCTAAAAGTAAAATTAAACATTAGTGGGACAAAAATTAAAAAGGATTGGTTTGATGATTATGTTCTGAACTTCGTATCATATGAATTTATAAGAGATAATAAATTAAGGGAGTTATTTGGTGTTATCAAAGTTTATTAACTAACAATTTTATTATTGTGTTATTTTTGATTTACTACTTTTATAACATAGTAAAAGTATGAAAAACATAAAAGTATCTTAAGTATTTAATTTCAAATAGACGCATGTGTTTTTGTGTCAAAAATTACTATAACATCTTGTAATATTATTTTTAAATGATAATTTCGTGCTTCGTAGACAATAAGATACTGTCTTCAGTGGGAATGGTAATAAGACGGGGCGAGTGGAGGTTTGATTATCTTATCATCGTCTCCATCCATTGAGTAAAAGTTCATTTACATTTTCATGTTCATTTCCAATGGGTATGGATTTTTATTCCATTATCATTCACACTAGAAAACGAGTATGGGTCCATATTTGTCTCTTTATTGTTTCAAATATTAGTTAAATATATCTTTTTACAAAAGATAAAAATCACAACAAATAAATCATGATATTATCAATTACTCATTATTAAAATGATACATTTTTTTTCTGATGACAAAAAATAAATTATAACCTTGGAAATATCAAATAAGAGTATTAAATAACAATTAGATAATGATAAAATAATTAAAAAAAAATAAAAATATCAAATGTGTGCTTTAGAAAATAAGTTACAAAACTAATAACAAAAAAAATGAATAAACATTTTATATTACCTAATAAATTAAATATGTTTTAACAATTTAAATTAGAGACCACTGGTGGGAATGAAATGAGTATGGAGACGGTGAAGAGGAAGGGAAAGAGGATGGAGTGGATATGGATATGGATATGGATATGTACATACACATTCCTATTCTCATATCTATTTAAAAATTTGGATATTACCGATACTCATATTCATACTAGTTAATGCAAGAATTTTCATCAAAATTGAGATAGGCTCAAACAATACCCTTAGTATGATTTCATTTGTTATCTATAGTCTTTAACATTTTATAGTACATTCCTAACTTATTATGAGTATACTGTGTTTTGCTGAGAATATCCTTCATCTCACCACTAGTAGGATCTCACAAGAAAAATCAACATTATAAGATCTCTTAAAGAGTTTGTCAAAGTTGGTTTACATCAACAACTTCTCATAAAGGACAATTTGCTACCTTTACATAGTCCATTAGTCTCACAAGATGTTGACTTTTTTCTCAAAAAGGTTTAAATATATCTTACCAAGACGTAATAAGTTACATTAATTATCATAATACTTCTTCAAATAGATGTTTGCATTAAATATTTTAAGAAAAGCATTTAGTGCATTCCTTAACATATACCAATACAAACATAACTTAATAAAAAAAATTATAAGTTTCAAAACAAGTAAAAAATGATTTACAATGACTATCTTCTCAAACTCTCCATAAGTAGATGTAATCCTTAAAGGAATAACTTTTCTTACAAACAATCAAGTTAAAAATTTTGTAAGTCTAACATCTCGTAGTATTCTCTACTAACCTAAAAAAGGAACCTCATCTTTTATTTGTTTAAGGATGTTACATATCTTTTAGTTAGCAAATACGTGATATGTTGATCACATTCCTTATGATCTAGTGTTTTACGGATGATTGTTGTTCCAAAAGATACTCCAAGTCTTAGACATAAGTGGCTATTATTCTAAAAAAATACTTGACAATTGTTTAGCCAAAAATGATTGAGATCCAAACAATACTTGATTGATACTATTGAAGTGATAATCCGTGTAGTGAAACGTGCTCAAGTTGATCAAGAATTGGACGTAATCTTACTTTTAACTCTTTTAATTGCATTTTATTGAAACCCTAGCCTTAAAGGAGGAGATGTTTTTAAGTGGGATTTGTGAAAAAAAATTGAGAGCAAATATAGCAAACCAAAAACATCATTTGATCATTCAAAAAGGCAATGTGTACCAATCCAATGTTTAGCACTAAATGCAATAAATGTGTTCCTACTTTAAGTTATCAAAATCATACAGTTATAGAAAAAGATTGAAACATACTATGTACCGTCTTCCAATATAAAAGTTTGACAAAATAGTGTTTCAAGTCTTCCAATATAAAAGTTTGACAAAATAGTGTTTCAAGATATAAGGGAAAAATCTTTAGACTAGTACAAAACATTTTTCCTATACTTATTTGTATTGATGTAGGTCACTAGATGTCCCTTGGCAACATCAATGTTGCTCCCTATCAACCCTTGCATAATCCTCTACTCATATGAATAACACAATCCTAACAGAAGGATAACAACACCATAACATGCACAAGTAAAAGGGTAAACTAGAATTAATTAAGATTATACTAACATTTCTAAATTATGGCCATAATAGAATATCATACATATAATTATAAACACACACTAATATTGCAATCATAAATGCACTGATGACTCTTTCATACTCATCATACATACATCGGACATGGTTGCTGGAGGACTTAGTATGTTGATTATAATCTTAAATCATGCACCTTTTATACTCACCATCACCTCATGGCCACATCTCATACCAAAAAATATAACAGTGTAAATAACTCATCTAAAGATTTGACCCTCCATGCCTAATTTACTGATAAGAATCTCCTTCAACTCTTACTCTAAATATTTTCCTCTATACGAGTTCAAATACATAGTAGAGTCAGGATAGTCTCAATACAAATTCTTACATCAATACACTCCACACACTACCTTCTAATTCCACAACATGTTCATATATCAAATCACAATAGTTTCTTTCATCATAATAGCATTTTTTCATTCCACTAAAATCCTAATAACTTCAAAAACATGATAGTTTCTCAAAGATCATTCATATATCAAAAACATATTATATATATATATATATATATATATATATATATATCACATTTGACAGATTCGCTTAGTGATTTCACTTATTCTCTTAGTGAGTTCACTTATTCTCTTAGTGAGTTACCTCTAGAAGGGAACTTGCTCAACAAATAGATGGCTCGCCCAACGAGTCAATCACGGGAACAAAATGCATAATAATTTGTTTGCTAGAGCAAACTCGTCCGACCCAACTCTCTGTCAACCTCAAGTTTAGCCTTTGCTAAGCGATAGTTTTTTTGTCCACCGAGTCACTGGCGAACCTTGCTTAGGATTGAGGGGAGTCATGGCTCCCCCAAGTTTTTAATTTTATTATATATATATATATATATATATATTTAAAATTTATATTATTATATTATTTTTATTGTTTAAAATGTAAAATAAAAATTAATTTGGTGGACCTTGGTTGATAATTGTATTAAAGGGATTTAGGTTCTATATCTGATTAGAAAGATTTTTCACAATAAGTCATCAAGAAAGTGTGAAATAAAAGAAAGATAGATTGAAAAAAAAAATTGGAGAACAGAGAGAACGAAGAATGCATACTCACAATATCTCATGAATTAGTATCCTAGTATAATTCATGTATGTTAGATTTATGATTTTTCCGTTACGATATTTCTCCCAAATTAGTATGAAACTTAACTATGATTTTAGGATTTTTTTTTTTTATGAAATTGGCATAAACCCTAATTATATTTTTCTCAAATTAGTATAATCCAACATTATAAAAGGTTGACATTTTGTATTTTAAGTTGCATACAATGAATTAGTTGAATAGTCTTAAATTGAAACAGAAATAAGAATACCCATTTATGTGAATTCAATGAATTAGGAAGATTAAAAATTGAAAAGTATAAATTGCATGGTTTAAGTAAAAGAAGTAATTTTTTTAATTAAAAAAATAATATAAAAAAATCTAATTTGACACTCCTAAATATTTTGTCCAAACTCTGCATCGAGTAAACCTCCCATAACTTTATGTCAAATATATTTTATAACAAAGTTGTTATTTTAAGAATGATTAATTTATTTTCTAATTGCTTTAAATATTATTTTAAAACATAAATTATATTGATAAGAAATTCTTAAGCATGCATACGTGTTTTAGAAAATAAATAATAAAATTATTTTTCATAAATGAAAGTGAATTAATAAACAAATTAAAATTAAAGTTTTTAAAAAGTTATATATAAAATTATTTACAAATAAATTTGTACACATGATAAATTTTTCTTTTAAAACTTATATATATATATATATATATATATATATATATATATATATATATACTATTTCCAAAATAAAAATAGTTTAAAAAATTAAAAGAACTATAATATTTTTCTTAATTAAGTTATATATAAGATAATCTGGATATATATATATATATATATATATTTATGTTTTATTTTCTTTATAATCAACCCAATATGTAAAATAAATTATTTTACGAATATATACTTATAGATAATCTAATGTCGGCAAAATCGACCCTATGGCGTAAATCGCCACACTCTCAAGAATCATGCAAGCCATGTGACCCCAAACCACATCACATGACTTTAATTTTTCTCTTTCCTCCCGAAATCTTTCATACAAAAGTAATACACATCAATTCCTAAACACTTTCGATATATTAACATGGAAAATCTAATGTTGTTTTGCATAAACAATGATTTGACATTAATAGAATACAAACTAATACAAATGTTTATAACAAGGTATATATTATAAATATTAATATCAATTTAAAATATATAAGTTTAAGATAAATTATTGCTACTAGCCGATAAAAAACATATATAACTTATTGCTATTAACTAAATTGATTAATTTTTAATTATGATAAATTATTTAATTAGGTTTTACAGACAAAATCTCAGAGTAAATAATTAAAAATTGGATACTTATATATAACATAAATAATTAAAAATATATACAGAAAAACGTTCGGATTTATCTGGTCATTGTTTAAATAATGACTTAGTAAATGACAATTTATTTATTTTAGGAATAGTTACATTGTCGGGTTGGTTGCAGAGTTACAGAAATTTAATAGTATATATTGATCTTCCAGCCAAGCAAAGCAATTGAATTCCCCCCCTAGAGTGTAGGAAACGATAACTAGAGAGTTTATATATATATATATATATATATATATTTCTTTTCTTTTTTTTCACTGCACTTTTTCTTTTGGGACAATAATCCTAGAAAGTAAGTTGTATATAAGATAAATTCTAAGTGTATATTTAAAATACTTACTAGAACTATCTATTCATTTGTGTACATTGAATCTCCCATTTCCAAAAATATATAATGTACGTATATATATATATATATATATATATATATATATATATATATATATATATATATATATATATTTTTTTTTTT
>Ga0209589_1013111_pt1 | contig 10978 bp, 5 predicted proteins | sample CowpeawhiteBW_FD_187525 | JGI IMG/M metagenome (GOLD analysis project Ga0209589, IMG submission 187525) | Root nodule microbial communities of legume samples collected from California USA - Cow pea white BW (SPAdes) (version 2) | ecosystem: Host-associated > Plants > Roots > Nodule | place: USA...
CTAAAATTCAAACTAAAAATGAATATAAAGTAAAAAAAAACAATAAAATAAAAATAAAAAATAAAAGCAAAAATATATGTATTGAAGAAAATAAAAATAATAAAAAAAGAGTAGAAGGAAAATGTGAATGATGTAGAAATTTAAAAAAGGTATGACTAAAACAAAATTGTGAAAAAGAAACATTTTAAAGCCTTATTATTCATTATCTATTTTTTTTGAAATTTTTGCAAATCAATTTTATTTACCCAGACAAAATTAGGTGTTGATATGAAGAATAAAAGAATATATATTTATTTTTCAAAAGTAATAAAAGGAAAACTATCCACGAAGATAAAAATAAAAATAAATTCAAATTCTTTACATAAACTAAAACATCATATTGTTAATCCAATTGTTCAATTAAAGGAACCATTTCGTAAGATTCAAAAGATTACGTGATGAATTTGATATTAATTCTTTTAACCATTATACATGCAAACATATTCAAATATATAAAAATATCCAATAAGTAAAAAAAGATGAAATTAGGAAAGCGTATTTAAAACGGTGTCAATATCACATACAACTTTATAAAATCTTTAGTAAATTAGTTTGACTATAAAAATTAGTAGTCAAAATCCATCATTGGACACCATCTAATTCTCCGTGAATGGGAATTGGTTTATTGCCAACTTTTATTGCCTTCATAATATCCTTAACTAGTTGTTTGGTTCCTACAAACATATCTGAGAGCAACCTATAACATTAATTGTCCCACCCTAATCCCTTTGCTTAAGATCCCTACCATTAGCTAAAAGGCATGGGGTAGACGATCTCTCATGTAAAAAAGTCTTAGTGAGAAGAAGTGGATAATCATTTCTGACCACACTATTCCAATTATTTTCAATACAAGAACAATACATATTACAAGCTGACGATTTTTGAAATGGCATTTGAATGTTAATTTTGTTTCGTTGATTTTGTTTAAATTTCATTCATAATTAAGATAACTGTAACGTCCCATTTAATTATTAGACGAAATTAAAAAAAACGTCACGCGATAAAAGTATAGCAGCGTAGTCTTGGGGTCCTCAATACAACCCCTACAACATGGGCACACCACGATGCCAACATAAACCATATACAATCCTAACAAAGAGTGTAGAGTGAGAAAGCATAAAACGATACAAGGGCCGTAGCCCTAAAGAAATCGTGAATAGAACAACTCCAGCCCAGATGGCTAGGCAGCGGACTTGCCATTCCCTTGTTGACCACGAGAACTTCGCCCATCTGCTCCCATCAATTAAATTGATGATCATCGCAAGAAGAACAACCACATACAATACAACCATGCAACAAAACGGGTAAGCTAGAGCCAACACATATTCATCATACAGTCAAATACATTATCATCATCTCACATCCGTATAACAACCAAGCATGTTATGACTCTTCATTCAATACACTACGACTCAACTCGACTCATCCAGATACGTATAACTTAGTCGGATTCAGCGGATGCTTGCACTTGTGGTGGATACCTCTGCTCGACCCTGAGCTGCTTACCCGCGAGCTATGTGTTACAAGTGTTACGATGAATCAAATTCCGCTCACCACAAGGTTAGCCCTTAATGAATTTCAGGCCTCCTGCTACTCTCACCACAGGAGTCAGTCCGCTCTAAGTGAAACTAACTGGCTCCTTAGAGTGTTAGGATGCAGTCCTTACCTTGAATCCTTACCTAGTTATACAGATGGGGCACCACCATGGACACCCACTAACAGGGACCATGGAATTACGTCCCGACCACTGAAGCGCGACCCCGGAGGTCTCACCTAGAGATCCCAAGGAGTTTACACGCTAACACGGACTAACATTCATAACTCAACAATAAGAGAACATTAAATCATATTTACATTTCCATACCAACCCCTGAGATTAATTCCTCACACGCATCATATTTCGAATCCATACCTCTGATCATCACCACCCCATGAGTCTAGGGCCTCATCTCATATTAATACCATGTTCCTTTAGTTCCACACCACTTATTCATTTCACATGCCAAGTTCCCACAATACCCATTATTCATCATTTATGAATCATGTCATGCATATATATATATATATATATATATATATATATATATATATATATATATATATCAATTCATTAGGCATATAACCATACATATGTACATGTATTTCATCATGGCAGTCATACCCAAACAATTCCAATCATAAGAGAGCAAACACACAACCAACCACCACACTGTCTCGCCCAATCCCTCGCTCAAGTTGAAGGGTCTCGCTCAGGCGAGACGTGCTCACTCAGGCGAGCCCCCTTCGCCTAGGCGAGGGCTCGAAAAGGGAAGCAGGAGCACATGCGGGATCTCGCTTAGGCGAGACCCCTCTCGCCTGGGCGAGATGCTCGCTCGCTCAAAATGTCGAGCTGGTCGCCTGGGCGACCTTTCGCGCAAAATGCCCTAGGCGAGGTCCCTGTTCATCTCGCCTAGGCGAGACTGACTCGCTTGGGCGAGATTAATAGGTCTCGCCACTGGTTTATCTGGAACAGCCATGTTTTTCAAATCAACCAAGCATACAGAGTGTTCCCACACATCAAATCGAAAGATTAAACCATACAAGAAGCAACCAACTCAAACGCAGACCAAAACGACTTGAAACTAGAAACCCTAATTTCCCGTACCTGGAAAAGGGCTAACACAACTTTGACACCGGACCTCGGAGTACAGCAGCTCGAGTGATGAACTTGCAGAACTGGCGGAACAGCGTAACAGTGGAAGAAAATGGGGTTAGTTCGATTCTAAATGGCAAAATGCGAAGAACAGCTTTAGGAAGCAATCACAGTAGGGTCAGAATCACTTACGTGGAGTAGAACTCACTACTTGAGCTTTTAGGCGGACTGGTTCGAGGTGGGGAGTAAACCCTAGCAGAGCTCTAACGCTACGAAGGGGAAGGATGCGGCTGCGAATCTGTGAATGAAGAGAGTGTGAGAGTTAGGGCACCTTGGACTCAGCTTTAACCTTTGGGCCGACTCTTAGGCCCATCAGATTTGGGGCAGAAAAAGAACAGGGCCTTACATTCTCCCCAACAACAAAATTTTCGACCTCGAAAATAAAGACTCACCAGGTAAACAAATGTGGATGTGATTTTCTCATGTCCTCCTCTAACTCCCAAGTCGAGTCCCCCGTCCTCCGATCCCAGATGACTTTAACAAGACTAACGGTCTTTCCACGGCGTTCCTCAACCTTGTTATCCTTAAGAGCGATTGGTAGTACTTCCACCGTGAGATCTTCCCTGATCTGTATATCCTCAGCTTCCAACACGTGGGCCAGGTCAAATAAATACTTCCTTAGTTGTGACACATGGAACACCGGGTGAAGGTTCGCCAACTGCGGGGGTAAAGCTATCTCATAAGTCATTGGTCCAATTCTCCTCGTGATCTGATACGGGCCAAGGAATTTGGGCGAAAGCTTCCTTGAGCGGAGAGCCCTTCCCACGCCTGTGGTTCGGGTCACCCTCAAGAATACATGATCTCCCGCTGCAAACTCCAAAGGCCTCCTCCTACGGTCCGCATAGGCCTTCTGCCTACTCTGAGAAGCCTGCATCCTATCTTTCACCATCCTCACCTTCTCGGTGGTCTGCTCTAACAACTCGGGTCCAACCAATATCGCCTCTCCATCCTGATACCAATAGAGAGGAGTCCTACACCTCCTGCCATAGAGAGCCTCGTATGGCGCCATGCCAATGCTCGCATGAAAACTATTGTTGTAGGTGAACTCAATCAAAGGCAATACCTCATCCCAAGCTCCTAGGTGGTCCAGTATGCACGTCCTCAACAAATCTTCTAATGATTGGATCATCCTCTCAGACTGACCATCGGTCTGAGGGTGGTAAGCTGAACTCATGGTGAGCTTGCTACCCATAGCACTCTGTAACGTCTGCCAAAACTGGGATGTGAACCGTGGGTCTCTGTCGAAAACTATGCTCGAGGGCACCCCATGAAGCCTTACTATCTCCTTAATGTACAACTGGGCCAGCTTGGCCATAGACATTCTCAAGTTCATCGCCAAGAAGTGTGCGCTCTTGGTCAGTCGATCTACTATCACCCAGATGGTGTCATGTCCTCTAAAAGTCCGTGGCAGATGGGTCACAAAATCCATCGAGATGCTGTCCCATTTCCACACCGGTACCTCCAACGACTGTAGAACGCCACCGGGTCTCTGATGTTCCACCTTCGCCTTCTGACAAGTTAGACAGGCGGATACAAACTGAGCCACATCCTTCTTCATCCCCTACCACCAGAAAGTTTCCTTGAGGTCCTGGTACATCTTAGTCATGCCAGGATGTAAGCTAAGACGACTTTTATGCCCTTCCTCAAGGATCAACTTTCTCACCTCTACATCATCAGGTACGCATACTCTGCCCCGAAACCTTAGTATGCCATCATTACTCACGGTAAAGTCTCTGGCTTCCTCTGATCCAAGTTGTTCCCTAACCCTGTTCAGACCGACATCCAACAACTGCCTCTCTCTGATCGAGTCCAAGAAGTCACTAGATATAGTAAGGGTACTACACCTAATGGACTCGGATCCCAACTCCACCTGTATCCTCATGTCTCTGAACTTCTCTAGTAGTTCTACCTCTTTTATCATGAGATGTGCAGTATGCACTGTCTTCCTACTCAATGCGTCTGCCACTACATTCGCCTTCCCTGGGTGGTATAGGAGCTCGAAGTCATAATCCTTCAGGAACTTCATCCACCTCCTCTGTCTCATGTTAAGCTCCTTCTGGTCAAACAAGTACTTGAGGCTCTTATGATCGCTGAACACTCGGAACTGAACACCATACAGATAGTGCCTCCAGATCTTCAAGGCAAAAACTATGGCCGCCAACTCCAGGTCATGAGTGGGATAGTTACGCTCATGCACCTTAAGCTATCGTGAAGCATACGCCACTACCTTTTATTCTTGCATCAAGACACATCCAAGTCCGAGATGAGACGCGTCGCAGTAGACTTCAAACGGTTTCCCCACATCCGGAATTACTAATATAGGAGCGCTCGTTAATCTCCGCTTTAGCTCTTGAAAGCTCTCCTCACACTTGTCCGTCCAAGTGAAAGGTTGGTCCTTCCGGGTAAGCAAAGTCAGAGGTGCCAGTATCTTGGAGAATCCCTCTATGAATCTCCTATAGTAGCCCGCTAACCCCACAAAGCTCCAAATCTCTGTGGCCGACTTGGGACTTTCCCACTTTACCACTGCCTCGACCTTTGCCGGATCCACTGCAATCCCCTGAGCAGATATCACGTGTCCCAAAAACTGAACCTCATCCATCCAGAACTCAGACTTAGACAACTTGGCATACAACTGTTTCTCTCTCAAAACACCCAGCACCAACCTCAGGTGTTCTGCATATTCCTCCTGAGTTCTGAAGTAGATAAGGATGTCGACTATGAAGACCACGACAAACTTATCTAGGAAGGGCCGGAAGATCCTGTTCATGTAGTCCATGAACACTGCCGGAGCGTTGGTCACACCAAACGGCATAACCACATACTCATAGTGGCCATATCTGGATCTGAAGGCCGTCTTCTGCACATCATCAGCCTTCACTAAAATCTGGTGGTAACCCAATCTCAGATCTATCTTCGAGAATACCGATGACCCATGTAGCTGATCCATCAAGTCGTCGATTCTCGGGAGCGGATACTTATTCTTGATCGTCATCTTGTTCAGTTGCCTGTAGTCCACACACAGACGCAAACTTTCATCCTTCTTCTTCACCAACAACACTGGTGCTCCCCAAGGCGAAGTGCTGGGTCGGATGAACTGTTTCTCCATCAACTCTTCTATCTGTTTCTTGAGCTCTACCAACTCTGTCGGAGCCATACGATACGGGACCATCGACACCGGGCCTGTCCCTAGTACTAGATCTATAGAGAATTCCACCTCTCTACTGGGAGGCAACCCAGGTACCTCATCCGGAAATACGTCTTCAAACTCATGCACTACCGGTATAACTGATGTTCTCTCTCCCTCTCCTACCTCCATACGGGCAAAGATTATGAAGCACTGCGCGCCATCCTGAATCTCCCTCACCACTCCCTGAGGGGACACCAACTCAAGCTCCTCTGAGTCGGGAAACAGCAACTTCTTCTCCCGACAATCTATCAGAATGCGATTGGTAGAGAGCCAATCCATCCTTAAGATCACCTCCAACTCCTGTAGAGGCAGGTAGATTAAGTTCACCCTGTACCTGCGTCCCTCTACCTCCATCGGGCACCTAGCAGATAAGGACGATGTCCTGACCAAACCCGACGCCGGAGTAGACACCGCAAGCTCACACTGCAGCTCGCGCACCGACAGACCCAACCGTTCCACACATGCATTTGACACAAAAGAGTGTGTCGCTCCAGAATCATATAACACACAACATCTCATCCCAGAAATCACACAATAACCTATAACAAGGTTACCTGAACCTACAGCCTCAGCTCCGGTCATGGCATAGACTCTGCCCGTCGCTTGAGGCCTGTTGCCTCTGTCCCTCCCCTGATGCTGATGGGTTGTCTGAACTGGAGGGCGTGTCGCTGCCCTGGCAAGGTTGGGACAGTCTTTCCCAAAGTGGCCTTCCTTGCCACAGTTGTTGCATCTACGGTAACCCTCCATACGTGGACACGCGTACCTCGGGTGGGGTTCTCCACATGTATAACACCGAACTCGGCCCTGCTGATGAGAAAAGATCCTAGACCCCTGAGGCTGATGGTGGGGCCAATCATACGGTCTCCTCCACTCCTCATGCATGGGCTTGGACCCAGATGGTCCACCAATCCTCTCAGGCGGTTGTGGCTGCTGTGGGCGCTGGCCTTCCACCTCACGCTTCATCTTCTCCATCACCCTGGCCTTCTCTACCAGAGCGGCAAAATCCTTGGTGGACAAGGGAGCTACCATCAAACGGATGTCGCCGCGGAGCCCGTTCTCGAACTTCCTGCATCGCCACTCCTCATCGAGTGGCAGGGTGTAGAAACGGTTGAGGTGTTTGAACCTCTCAGCATACTCCGTCATTGTCTTCCCTCCTTGGGTCAATTGGAGGAACTCCACCTCCTTGGCGTACCGGATGCTGTCTAGGAAGTACTCGGAGAGGAACCTCTCCCTGAATGTCTTCCATGTCACTGGCTCATCCCTCTCCTCCAGGATGGATCTAGTGCTGCTCCACCAATGCTCCGCTTCTCCCGTGAGCATATAAACCGAGAACGCCAACCTGTTCTCCGCAGGGCACATCTTGGCGTCGTAGATGTGCTCTAGGTCCTTCAGCCATTGGTCTGCGGCATCAGGACTGGTCTTCCCATCAAACTTCACCGGGTGGTGTTTCAGAAAGTCCTCCAGGCTCCACTCCCTGACTGTAGGTCGTGGTTCCGGACCAAACACAGGGGCAACCGCCCTGTTCTCCTCCAGCTGGCGGAGGGCCTCCATATGCTGTCGATGAGCATCCTCAGTAGCTACCCTTGCCGCCTCCATTTGCTGCATCACTGCCTGCTGCTGCTCAAGCGACGCCGCCTGTTGCTGCATGGATGCCTCATGCTGCTGCATCATCGCAACGCTCTGTTGCGCCATAGCTGCTACCATCGCCTCTATGGCCTTGGCGATATCGGGTGCGTCCCCCTGGGATGATTGTGAAGTCCTACGAGGAGGTGCCATAGTCCACTGGCACACAGAAAATCACTTGGTTAGGCTCGATAGAGACAAGAATTTAACTAAGAACACTCAGAAGACACAGAGAAAGCTAAGCGGACATCCAAGTCCACAGACCTAAGGAATGACCGCTCTAATACCATAAATGTAACGTCCCATTTAATTATTAGACGAAATTAAAGGAAACGTCACGCGATAAAAGTATAGTAGCGTAGTCTTGGGGTCCTCAACACAACCCCTACAACCTGGGCACACAACGATGCCAACATAAACCAGATACAATTCTAACAAAGAGTGTAGAGTAGGAAAGCATAAAACGATACAGGGGTCGTAGCCCTAAAGAAATCGTGAATAAAACAACTCCAGCCCAGATGGCTAAGCAGCGGACTCGCCATTCCCATGTTGACCACGAGAACTTCGCCCATCTGCTCCCATCAATTAAATTGATGATCATCGCAAGAAGAACAACCACATACAATACAACCATGCAACAAAACGGGTAAGCTAGAGCCAACACATATTCATCATACAGTCAAATACATTATCATCATCTCACATCCGTATAACAACCAAGCATGTTATGACTCTTCATTCAATACACTACGACTCAACTCGACTCATCCAGATACGTATAACTTAGTCGGATTCAGCGGATGCTTGCACTTGTGGTGGATACCTCTGCTCGACCCTGAGCTGCTTACCCGCGAGCTATGTGTTACAAGTGTTACGATGAATCAAATTCCGCTCACCACAAGGTTAGCCCTTAATGAATTTCAGGCCTCCTGCTACTCTCACCACAGGAGTCAGTCCGCTCTAAGTGAAACTAACTGGCTCCTTAGAGTGTTAGGATGCAGTCCTTACCTTGAATCCTTACCTAGTTATACAGATGGGGCACCACCATGGACACCCACTAACAGGGACCATGGAATTACGTCCCGACCACTGAAGCGCGACCCCGGAGGTCTCACCTAGAGATCCCAAGGAGTTTACACGCTAACACGGACTAACATTCATAACTCAACAATAAGAGAACATTAAATCATATTTACATTTCCATACCAACCCCTGAGATTAATTCCTCACACGCATCATATTTCGAATCCATACCTCTGATCATCACCACCCCATGAGTCTAGGGCCTCATCTCATATTAATACCATGTTCCTTTAGTTCCACACCACTTATTCATTTCACATGCCAAGTTCCCACAATACCCATTATTCATCATTTATGAATCATGTCATGCATATATATATATATATATATATATATATATATATATATATATATATATATATCAATTCATTAGGCATATAACCATACATATGTACATGTATTTCATCATGGCAGTCATACCCAAACAATTCCAATCATAAGAGAGCAAACACACAACCAACCACCACACTGTCTCGCCCAATCCCTCGCTCAAGTTGAAGGGTCTCGCTCAGGCGAGACGTGCTCACTCAGGCGAGCCCCCTTCGCCTAGGCGAGGGCTCGAAAAGGGAAGCAGGAGCACATGCGGGATCTCGCTTAGGCGAGACCCCTCTCGCCTGGGCGAGATGCTCGCTCGCTCAAAATGTCGAGCTGGTCGCCTGGGCGACCTTTCGCGCAAAATGCCCTAGGCGAGGTCCCTGTTCATCTCGCCTAGGCGAGACTGACTCGCTTGGGCGAGATTAATAGGTCTCGCCACTGGTTTATCTGGAACAGCCATGTTTTTCAAATCAACCAAGCATACAGAGTGTTCCCACACATCAAATCGAAAGATTAAACCATACAAGAAGCAACCAACTCAAACGCAGACCAAAACGACTTGAAACTAGAAACCCTAATTTCCCGTACCTGGAAAAGGGCTAACACAACTTTGACACCGGACCTCGGAGTACAGCAGCTCGAGTGATGAACTTGCAGAACTGGCGGAACAGCGTAACAGTGGAAGAAAATGGGGTTAGTTCGATTCTAAATGGCAAAATGCGAAGAACAGCTTTAGGAAGCAATCACAGTAGGGTCAGAATCACTTACGTGGAGTAGAACTCACTACTTGAGCTTTTAGGCGGACTGGTTCGAGGTGGGGAGTAAACCCTAGCAGAGCTCTAACGCTACGAAGGGGAAGGATGCGGCTGCGAATCTGTGAATGAAGAGAGTGTGAGAGTTAGGGCACCTTGGACTCAGCTTTAACCTTTGGGCCGACTCTTAGGCCCATCAGATTTGGGGCAGAAAAAGAACAGGGCCTTACATTCTCCCCAACAACAAAATTTTCGACCTCGAAAATAAAGACTCACCAGGTAAACAAATGTGGATGTGATTTTCTCATGTCCTCCTCTAACTCCCAAGTCGAGTCCCCCGTCCTCCGATCCCAGATGACTTTAACAAGACTAACGGTCTTTCCACGGCGTTCCTCAACCTTGTTATCCTTAAGAGCGATTGGTAGTACTTCCACCGTGAGATCTTCCCTGATCTGTATATCCTCAGCTTCCAACACGTGGGCCAGGTCAAATAAATACTTCCTTAGTTGTGACACATGGAACACCGGGTGAAGGTTCGCCAACTGCGGGGGTAAAGCTATCTCATAAGTCATTGGTCCAATTCTCCTCGTGATCTGATACGGGCCAAGGAATTTGGGCGAAAGCTTCCTTGAGCGGAGAGCCCTTCCCACGCCTGTGGTTCGGGTCACCCTCAAGAATACATGATCTCCCGCTGCAAACTCCAAAGGCCTCCTCCTACGGTCCGCATAGGCCTTCTGCCTACTCTGAGAAGCCTGCATCCTATCTTTCACCATCCTCACCTTCTCGGTGGTCTGCTCTAACAACTCGGGTCCAACCAATATCGCCTCTCCATCCTGATACCAATAGAGAGGAGTCCTACACCTCCTGCCATAGAGAGCCTCGTATGGCGCCATGCCAATGCTCGCATGAAAACTATTGTTGTAGGTGAACTCAATCAAAGGCAATACCTCATCCCAAGCTCCTAGGTGGTCCAGTATGCACGTCCTCAACAAATCTTCTAATGATTGGATCATCCTCTCAGACTGACCATCGGTCTGAGGGTGGTAAGCTGAACTCATGGTGAGCTTGCTACCCATAGCACTCTGTAACGTCTGCCAAAACTGGGATGTGAACCGTGGGTCTCTGTCGAAAACTATGCTCGAGGGCACCCCATGAAGCCTTACTATCTCCTTAATGTACAACTGGGCCAGCTTGGCCATAGACATTCTCAAGTTCATCGCCAAGAAGTGTGCGCTCTTGGTCAGTCGATCTACTATCACCCAGATGGTGTCATGTCCTCTAAAAGTC
>Ga0209589_1013115_pt1 | contig 10972 bp, 7 predicted proteins | sample CowpeawhiteBW_FD_187525 | JGI IMG/M metagenome (GOLD analysis project Ga0209589, IMG submission 187525) | Root nodule microbial communities of legume samples collected from California USA - Cow pea white BW (SPAdes) (version 2) | ecosystem: Host-associated > Plants > Roots > Nodule | place: USA...
ATATTTTTTCTTTTACGTATAAATTAAGTGTTGATGCATCTATTTAATGAACATGAATGATTTCTTAATGCTCAAGTTTTCACCCACTACATGCATATTTAAAATAAAAGTGAGACATTTTACAAATAAATTTTGTTGTAACTGCTTTTAATTTACTTTGCCTCAAAATAATATTCAAATGAGGTATAAATATTGTATAACCAATGATGTACCAATACAATGCGATATTGTATCATTAATGATATGTATATGATATGTTGATTGATACATTTAGTTTGAATATAGATACAAGACATAATATATGCATGTTGAAAAGTATACAATAATTCTTAAATATATGATAAATTTATAATTGCTATAATGTGAATCTAAATTAAAATTCAACATTTGATTAAAATAATATAATAAAATTAAATATTTAAATGAGACAATATATATAGACAAATAATTGAGAACAAAATACGAGGATCATACCAAATTCATGATAAAAAATACATCTCATGAAACATAGACAAATAAGATCTTTTATGAAAACTATCCTAAATAAATACATGCAACTCATTAGTAGCACTATACATACACGAGCAACCTCTAATTTAACGCCATTGACCTTAATAACAAATGAAATAAATTCATCATTAATATCAAATATGTGAAACACTTTAACCGAGAAACCATAATCAATTAAAACTTGCTTATTAGAAGTGTTTTTACTTGGAAAAATTTAATATTAACTTTCTCTGATGATGGTACTGTGACGTCCTTGAAACTATAAATTACACATTGATTCAATATTCAATAATAATTAATAAATTTTGAATTTCCAAAATAATCACTTAATCCACTTTGCGCTTCTTCCAAAATAATATTTTACAATACTATATTACGTTTTACACAAAACGTTATATTTTACATCAATAAGTACATATTATATTTCCTATATTAGAAAAGAAAAAAATATTATTTAACTACATTTCTTTCCTTATATATTATCCTTTATGTAGTTGGAGGAAAGAGGTTATAGATAAGATTCATTTGGACTACTGGAGTATAACAAGTGCATTCCGAGCAATTAGAAAGGTGATGGTAGAATTTTCCGTTCCTTGAAACATTACTAAATTATTTATTGCATTTGTTTACCATGCATTTCTTGGGAAGACTGTTATGATATCGACAAAGAAGAGATCAAACATATTAGGAGCATCCATCTATGATGATATTATAAAGTTTTGTTTTTCATACACAATCAAAAGATGGGGAAGTGAGACCAATATCACATAACAATACAACATGTCTAAATAAAACAAAACAAAATAAAATAAAAAACTCTTTTAACTCCATAAACTTGATGTTTATCTTACTTCATAAAGACTTGGATTAATTTTGTATTGACTAGTTAGGATAAATGAGTCACATCATGGTCAACAAGTAACCCAAGAACATCTCATCTTGAGTAACACTTACTTATCTAAATCTCCAAGGTTATACCTCCAACTACAATAATCAAATCTTTATTTATCATATATTTTATTTTGGTATTAAACCATATAATTGTATAAATAAATAATTAAAGGGGACTAGTACATGACTGGAGATAAATATTAATAAACAAGAGTAAGTATAAATTGGATAAATAAGACTAGTGCACAACAGGAGATGATTATAAATAAATAATTAAGAACAGAAACTAAATATAAATTAGAATGAGTTAGAGACACCTCACTTAAGGTAAATATAGAAATAAAAATATTTATGAATAAATAAGAAGATAATAAAAATAAAAAAATAAAATGATAGATGTCTCCTCCTTTTACCTCAAACATAATAAGAGACAAGTGCACGTCCTCCTCCCCTTTTTTTTTTTATACACATGCACGGTTAAATTATGTTTTTTTATTTTGTTATTCTCCATTGATTCTTTTGTTCACGCATCCTCTCCACATCTTTCTCCCTTTTTCTTTCATCATCTATCTTGGTCTTTATAATGGTAAAGCAATCATTGCATTTGGTTTAAATTGAAGTTAATCTCCTTTAGTTTGCTATTTTAGTTTGATATGGATTCGTCGTTCAAAGATTCTTTTTCTTTTCACATTGAAAAGATAAAATACCTATGCTAATGTCACTAAATAATTAAATGTTACATTATCTTATAATTTTATCATTTCTTTCTATTTTTAATTTGTATGAGATATAATAATAGTTTCTAACGTCATTCATTGTGTTATATATTTGTTATTCAATCCAATCTTTTATGTTTATCCATTTGCTTTAGAACTTTTATATATAAATGTTTGCATATTAGTCCAATCATTTTAAATATTTGCATTTATTTATTCATACTTTCATACTTCTATATATTTTGTTCTTTATATATATATATATATATATATATATATATATATATATATATATATATATATATATATATATTGATTAATGTTATATATGCTCTTGAATAGTTTTTTTCTTTATGCTCTTGAATATTGTATATATTCTCAAGTTTCTAATAAGCCAGCAGGGATTCAAATTCTTTCATGGTATCAGATTAGTTTTAATCCTAAATCCTTAACAACCACCTCTACTCCACTTTTCTTTTTTCGCTGTATTTTTTTTCTAATGGTTGATCAACCCAAATTTCATCCTGCTTTGACTATCACCAATGTTAAGTCCCTCATTCCCATAACATTGGATGCAGAGCATGGCATGTATCACTCTTGGGCGGCTTTATTCACGATCCTTGTTAGGGTTCATGATTTACATCATCACATCATATCTCCTACGGAAGCCAACGAGGTAGCCTCCTATGCCGCATCCAAAGCCGCAGACCCTACTTTATGGAAGCGTCTCGATGCTGCAGTGCTTCAATGGATATACGGGACTATCTCCACTGACCTCCTTCACGCTATCTTGCTAAAAGACGACACGGCTCAAGGGGCATGGGCTCGTCTCGAATCTATGTTTCAGGACAACAAGGTTTCTCGGGCTACTCATCTTGAAGAGGAACTTGCGGACCTTAATTTCGAGAATTTTTCGTCAATTGATAGCTACTGTAATCACATCAAGTCGTTGGTTGATCGACTTGCCGATGTTGATGCCCCTCTTACCAACAGCAGATTGGTTCTTAAACTCACGGTAGGGCTGCCTGAAGCCTATGCCGGGATAGTGGATATCATCCAAAATCAAGAACCATTACCTTTGTTTGCGAGTTCCCGATCTTGACTCAAGCTAGCAGAGCGAACCATTAAAAACCACTTGGCAAAGGAAGGAAACTCCAGCAACCGCTCTCAAGTCGCTCTCCTCACGAGCACCGGCAGCCACCATAGCACGGACACCAACACTGTTGCCTCCTCTGCCTCATCCCGTCAGATTTCCAAAGGAAATAAGCAAAAGAAGTCCACCTCCAAGGTTTATGGGAAAAACCGCAATAACAATGGGCAAGGGACCCTACCACAATTTGGACCCGGGCCATTTAATTGGCAGCAACAGGCATGGGCCGCCTAGGCTCCTTGGTTGGCTCAGTGGCCAAACCCGCCTCCATGCCCATATCCTGCTTCCTCCTGGCACTGAAAAATACTACTGCCCCTACTACTGGGCCACGCCAATCTAGTCCAGGGGTCTTAGGTTCGTGTCCCCAAGCGTACAATGTCGTAGCACCATCCACTAGATGCACACCCACGGACATTGAAGCAGCAATGCATGCTTTATCTTTCTCTCAACCGGATGGGAATTTCTATATGGACATCGACGCTACATCTCACATGTCTACGGACCAAGGTATTTTTTCTTCTTATTTCAATTCGAGCATTAAACATCATAACATTGTTGTGGGTAGTGGACATTTGGTTCCAATTGTTGGTCACGACAATACTACGTTGTCATCCCCTTACCCTCCCTTTCATGAACAATGTCTTACATGCTCCTAAATTGATTAAAAAATTGATATCTGTTTGTAAATTCACCACTGATAATTCGGTTTCCGTTGTTTTTTATCCCCTTGGTTTTGGGAATTTAATATTATTTTTGCGCTTAAAAATTGTATTTAATTGCATACTATATTATTGGGTATTATTGAGTTTAATAATGCAACTGTAATTTAATTTAGGTCCTTAAAAGTGTAAATAATGAATATTTTAATTCATAAATTAATTCCCAAAATAGCAATTTTGGAGAGAAATAGTTCTAGTACTAAATGCACCCTCAATTCTCATGTTTACACCTCTTTTTTTCCAATTGAATTATCTATTTCTAAAAAAAACATTTTTGGAGCTAACTACGCTCCCTGTTTTCAGGTTTACACCTGTTTCTACAATTGGACTTTCTATTTCTTTTCTGCACCCCTTCTTTTTACTAACTTACACCCCTAATATCACTTAAACTCCAGTCCACCAGATTGAGCACGTGGCAATCCTCTACTTACTAAATTAGCCAATTAACGATTGCCACGTCCTCAATCCCCATCTCTCTAAAATAATCACTCACAGTTTGTCACATCATCAATCCTCCACTAACTCAAATCACCAATCAAAACATGCCACCTCATCACTCTCTCTCTCTCCTTCACACAACAAAAACCCTAACTCTAATCTCCTTCTCCCTCTCCATCACTCTTCCGCCGCCGGCATCCTCTATGGCCACCATGAACCAGTTCGGCCACCGCTTCTCACGCCGGAACGCAACAACCACGACGCGCTATCACTGAAAAACACCATCTTCGTTGTTGCACCAGTGGCTCGCGACTGCATCATATTCTCTGCACCTCTCGCAGTCACCACCACGTCGTGCCTGCTGTTGAAAGGGGGAGCCTTTCATCCATAAATGAAGAACAATTTTGATGATGTCTACTGATCTGGGATAAAACATAACTTGGTCCAGTTAGGATATGCATTAGGCAAATAATTTCTCTTTATCAAATGTATTTCAGGCCTGCTGTGTAATCCTGCACATGATTAGTTTCTAAACTAATGGATTAGCTGTGAAGTCTGGCACAAAGTGAGTAAAAATGTACTCACGATAATCGATTAGGTAATTTGCTAATCAAATTAGTGACAGCAAAAACCTTTGTATAAAAGCTGTTTTGGAATCTGTTTTGGCTAGGAGAATTTTAGAAAGATCACGCAGTCTTCATCTGAGATAGAGCCATCTGAGAGACATAAAAGCTTTAGAAGATTCTGCAATAACTCGAGTACAGATCCAAGAAGAGTTGATGGTTGATTCTACCATGATGGATCTTTCTTGATTCAAGGAGCATCAAGTCAAATCTGCACAACTTAGGTGTTTTCGTTTCTTGTTTTGTTTTCTGTATTTCTGATTACAGTAGCTTTAGTGTTTGAAGTGTGGACCTAGGTGCAATTGTGTGGATGCATTGCTCCTAGGGGGAGTTCTTGATTGTTGAATCAAGTTCTTGGGTTTTGGGGGTTAGAATTACATAGGTGTGCTTGTAATTCTTGGAACCTTTCTGTTTAGTGGAATCCTCCTAAGTGTGTTACTTAGGAGAAGACTGGATGTAGATTCTTTTTGAATCGAACCAGTATAAATTGTGTGTCTTGCTTCTTTCTTCTCTCTTTTAATTCTTCTTGATTGATTTAAACAGTCCATTAACCCAGAACTGTGTAATTGATTAATTGAGCTTTAAAACATAAAGATCTTTCCAAGATTCATCTCAAATTAGTAAAAACACATTAATCAATTCAGATCCCTTTGTGGTTAGGAGTATTAGACAGATCTGATTTTTAACACCTGCACGCACAGGGACTATAACCACCGTCTTCTTCGATGCCCCTTGCTTCCACCAACATGCACCACGCTCGAACCTGCAACTCCCGCGCCACCATGAACCACCACTGCGTCTTCTTCATCGCAAAGCTATCGCAATCGCGCATGCACCTGCGCCCTCGTCGCACTCACGTCAGAACTGCGTCGACCCCGTTCACTCCCTTGCCGTCGTCGACGGACATCGCTTCCATGACAGCCACTACATTGCACTCGCACCTCCTGCTTGCTCCACCATCTCACTGCCTCGCGTCAGAACTACGTACACCGAAAACCACCATGAACTCGCGAAGCCACCACCATCCTTCGTTGATCTCCTTCACCGTGAGGGAAACCACGATTCTGTGAAGCAACGTAGAGCCTTCGCCATTCGCGGACCTCTAATCTACGGCCATAAGCATCACCACTACCACTAGGATGCATGCCTCGTGTCGTCCACACCGCAACAGCGGCGAAACACACCTTGCGGCAACCCTCACGGCAGCCAAACCCTAATTGCGAAAATGGAATCTGATTTGGGAGAGAGACTGCTCTGACACGTGGCAGCCTCTCGTTGGACAGTCAACGAGTCAACATTGGTCAACCAGTCAACTCTGACCAAGGATTTGGTTAACAGTGGTCCAACAGGCTATTTTACACTATATCTGGCAGGTGGTTCCTCTATAGGAACTCTAAATTGCCTAAAGAGGAAAGAATCGTCTGGCGGCAGTTCATCACCGACCAAACAATTTCTGGAAATTCCCAGAAACAATAAATTAAAAGGAATAAAATATCAATCATGATCATACCAAATTCAGCATACCAATCAGAATTAAATTAATCGACGCATGAAATTATCCTATTTAGCATGCCATTCAAATTAAAAATAAAGTTAATGCATAAAGCTCCCCTAACTCGAATTCCTTTGCCAAATTTGAAAATTGCAAGCTCTTCCCTTGATCACTAAAAGCTTTCCTTGGTTCTTCTCAATTCAACTCCAAAAACCACGTTCAAACCTTGCCACTCTAACAAAATTCGTGTCCTATTTTCTGAGTGCAATTTCAGCTTTGCAAAACCCTTCTCCTAACCTAATTTCTTGCCTTTTAAAGGTGCCTTACCAATAGGTAATTACCAAAAACGAAATTTAATTTTTTAATGGTAATGTTTATTATCATTCATTACTCCTCTATGGTCCGTTTTTCAACCAACCTTGGATGCCCATGCATCTAGGTTTTCCTTCCACTCTTCACATTCAAGCCAAAACTAAGTTTGGCAAAAATATAATTCTATGATTGTATTTTTCACAATAATTAATATAATTCTATGATTATATTATCACTCAACATGATCAAGCATATTATTAAAAATAATAATAAATTAAATAACACACAATTGGCATACATAGGACTTGAACCCAAGTCCTCTCACACAATTAAAGTACTCTTAACCACTTGAGCTAGTACTTTTCCACAATATATAAATCCATAATTAATGACTTAAAGTCTCCCACTACCCGCATTTATTAATTAATTATTTTTTAATTATTTAATTTTCACGGGTCTTACACCTATCCCTCATCCAATGACCACTAGAGCTCAAAATGGAATCTACAAACCAAATTCAAAATATTTTTCTAATTTTTCTGCCATGACTACCACTACTATATCTCCCTTACCCAAAGATCCCGCTAGTGCTATTTGTGACCCGAATTGGAATAAAGCCCATCTTGTAGGAGATGGGAAAACGCAGCAGCCGAGTGTTGATTGTGATGAGACTTTTAGTCCGGTTGTCAAACCGGTTACTATTTGCACTGTCATTAGCATTGTTATTTCCCAGTCTTGGACCATTCACCAGTTAGATGTCAAGAATGCTTTCTTACATGATTATCTTAACGAGAAAGTTTATATGCATCAGCCCATGGGTTTTTGCGACAAAAGTCGCCCTAATCATGTGTGTTTACTGAAGAAATCTCTCTATGGACTTAAACAGGCCCCGCGAGCCTGGTATCAGCGATTTGCATATTTTGTTGCCACCATTGGTTTTTCTCACAATAAATCTAATCACTCATTATTTATTTACAATCAAGGCTTGGATATGGCCTATATTTTGTTATATGTTGATGATATTATCCTTATAACTTCCTCCGATCGCTTGAGATTGCATTTTATGGCTCTATTGGGTGCCAAGTTTGTTATGAAGGATCTAGGTCCTCTAAGCTTCTTTTTGGGGATTGTTGTGTCTCGTGATGCTAATGGTATGTTTTAATCTCAGACACAGTACGCCACAAAGATCCTTGAGAGAACTGGTATGACTAATTGTAGCTCGTGTCCCACTCCTGTTGACACCAAACCTAAACTTAGTGCATCGAAGGATTCACCTTATGAGGATCCTACGAAGTACCGCCATCTGGCTGATGCCTTACAATATCTTACTTTTACTAGACCTGACATCTCTTATGCAATTCAACAAATTTGTCTTCACATGCATGATCCAAGGAACGAGCATATGACTGCTCTTAAGCGTATTTTGCGCTATTTGCAGGGTACTTTGTCTTATGGTCTACGCTTGTATAAATCATCTTTCAACAAGCTCATTTCTTATACTGATGCTGACCGGGGAGGATGCCTAGATACTCGACATTCTACTTCCGGCTATTGTGTTTTTCTAGGTGACAACTTGATCTCTTGGTCATCCAAAAGACAACCAATTGTGTCACGATCCAGTACTGAGGCTGAATATCGAGGAGTAGCTAATGTTGTTTCTGATTCTAGTTGGATCCGAAATTTATTACTTGACCTACATTGTCCTATTCATACAGCCACTCTGGTTTATTGTGACAATGTGAGTGCCATTTATTTATCAGGAAATCCGGTACAACGTCAGCGTACCAAGCATATTGAGATGGACATTCATTTTGTCCGGGAAAAGGTCGCTAAAGGCGACATACGCGTTCTACATGTTCCTTCCCGTCATCAGATTGCCGGTATTTTTATGAAGGGCCTACCTCGTATTTTATTTAAAGACTTTCGAGTCAGTCTCGGCGTTCGTGAACCTCCTGTTTCGACTGCGGGAGTGTGTTAGAATATATGATGCATATATTCTATATTTATGTATATCTTCTCTTTTGTAACGTAGCCATTTATAATGCATATATGGTGCATATTTCTGTGCAGATTTTCTGCTAAGTGCAGATTCTGTATTTATTAGTTTCCTTCTTTATACTCTTGAATATTGTATATATTCTCAAGTTTCTAATAAGACAGCAGGGATTCAAATTCTTTTAACATTATTAAAATATTTATATAATCATTTATATAAACGTATTATTAAATACAATATATATATATATATATATATATATATATATATTTTTTTATTTTATATATATATATTAATTATTAAACGTATATATAATTTTGTAGTATAACATTATTATATTGTTATTAATTAATTAGTTTTGATTTCCTATATATTTATAATGGTTATATTTATATTTTAACAATTTCTTATATTAGATACGTTATTATTTGTAATAATAAGTTTTTTAATAATTTTAAAATATTTATAATATAATACATTGAGTAATGAAATTATTGCATTGATTTTTTTTTTAGGATTTTACACGTATACTTCTATGGGGTTTCCAAGTAATTTGAAGTGGCTGATCGTCTATTTAGTATTAGAATCTTTTCTCTCGTGAACCACATTCATCCATTTAAAAGTTAATTTGAATTTCTTCACAACACGAGTTTTTTTAGATGTCAAAGAATTAAGACCTGTTTCAAAATTATACTATTATGCAAATCAAGTTGTTGTAAGCTCTATTTATAATGGGAGTGAAATCCTCCAAAGAAGGCAACCAGTTAAGGAACCAAACTCCACTAGCTTACCACCATTACATGTATCTAGATTATTAACATAAGAAGATCTATTCGCAACACAGATATTTTCAAGATGAACCACAACAATAGGCTATGACTGAGCAATAAGCGGCACCACAATAGATCATGATTACTTCGTTATCACTTTGCTATACATTTATGCATAATTTTCACATTTAATGAAATAATATGAATATAGCAACAAAATAATCTAATACAGGAACAAATGATTAATATTTTTTAATTAATTAATTATTTTCTTTAAATAAACAATAATATTAAACATTTAACGTAAAAGAGTTGACTTTAAAAAAAATGAAAGTGATAATTAAGTAGGACTATTAATGTGTGGTGTTTAAAAAGGTAGTGGCTAATATTTTTCATTAATTAATTAATAATTTTCTTTAAATAAACAATAATATTAAACATTTAATGCAAAAGAGTTTACTTCCAAAAAAATGAAAGTGAGAATTAAGTAGGATTATTAATGTGTGGTGTTTAAATAGGGTGGAAGAATGGTGATAATCCAGTAAAGATTGTTTAGTTTTGAGAGGTAGAGAAGAAAAGGAGAGAAGATAGTAGGAGAGTGGGTTTGAAGATGATGAATGTAAAGATTAACATAGTTTTGTTGGGAATGATGTGCATTGGTTTGGTTGTGTGTTCAGGTACTGAGAAAATCGATGGAGAGGGGTTTGTCTTTTGTCCCCCAGACTTTGAAGGGACTTGTACAAGTAACGAAGAGTGTAACAACAATTGCATTAATATTGCTCACTATCATACTGGCTTCTGCATTCAAAAGAATTGTTGTTGTAGAGGATAAAACATCTCTCTTTGTTCTTCTTCATTAATAACATAAGCATCTCTTATTATCTCACTGTGTCTCTTCTTTTCTCTCTCCCTCTCTTTATTTTATTTTATCAAAAACGGGTTAAATATGTTTTTGATCTCACAAGTTTTACTGAATTTTGGATTTGTCCCTCTTCGAAACTTTATACCAATTTAGTCATTTATCTTTAGAGATATTTAACATTTTAAACGCATTTTATAATAATATTTGAGTTAATATTGAACGAAGATGTGTCAAACGGTATAAATAATTCAAATACTATCATGAAATGCGCTTAAAACGTCAAATAAACTTAACAAACTTTGGTTAAAAGAATTAAATTCAAACATTTTTAAATATGAAGTACTAAATTAGTTCAAAATTTTGAAGAAAGACTAATTCCAAATTTCACTAATACCTTGTTTTTGATATATACATTGGTTATATATATATATATATATATATATATATATATATATATATATATATATATATATATATATATATATATATATAT
>Ga0209589_1013118_pt1 | contig 10970 bp, 5 predicted proteins | sample CowpeawhiteBW_FD_187525 | JGI IMG/M metagenome (GOLD analysis project Ga0209589, IMG submission 187525) | Root nodule microbial communities of legume samples collected from California USA - Cow pea white BW (SPAdes) (version 2) | ecosystem: Host-associated > Plants > Roots > Nodule | place: USA...
ATCGATCCAGTTTACACCCTTGATAACATAAATAAGGCTTATCAAGTCCAATTCCACCCCCTGCGAAATGAGGACTATTGGTCAACATATACAGGTCCTAATTTCAATCCAGACCCCCAAACTAGGCGTAAGGCTTCCGGACGACCTCCAAGGACTAGGATCCATAACGAAATGGATTAACCCGTTACGGATAAGCCAAAAAAATGCTCTTACTGTCGCACTGAGGGTCATCATAGGGGACAATGTCCATTTCGCCAATAAGTTGTACATTTTTTGTTTCAATTAATTTAATTTTCAATGTTTTTTTCTTCTTTCTACAATGTCAAAACTAAGACAATTTTCTATGAACATTAATATTTCTTATGCCTTCATCAACTACAAGTTCAAATACTTGATTCTTTTATGGACCAACAAAACTTTATCAAATGAGAACAAATTATTATGCTCGCCTCTGTATCCAATTCTAATTTAACAACTTTGTTTTCCAAAATTTGTATTGTAATCGATTACAATGGTATTGTAATCGATTACAATTCACTCGAACAAAATGCATTAACCATGTAATCGATTACACTTCGTCTGTAATCGATTACATTACACCCAGAAAACTGCAACACATGCAGTAATCGATTACAGCATGCGGTAATCGATTACTCAACTAAAAATGTATTCCCCCCCACGATTTCATCTAAAAACGTCATCCCCCCCAACGATTTCCTTTCAATGTCGTCCCCCCCCCCCACACGATTTCCTTTGAATGTCGTCCACCCCCACGCGATTTCGCTCGTTGACAAAATCAGACCGAATAACGTTCGAGGGCTACACGATTTCTTCATAACGAAAACGTTCTCCCCCAGAACGTTTTGCCTAGTTCTGTAATTTTAAAAAAACTTGCCCATATCCGTAATAAACCATACTGATTTGCCTAGAAGGAAAAAAAAACCAAGAATTTGAGATAACAATCCTTGTAAAATTTCATTTAATTACAAATTATCACATGGAAATTTTAAATCTATCATTAACAATCCACTTTAATAGCTTAAATTGCACCAGTGATAAAATATATTCTCACTTGTGATAAAATTCAACATTTTATTACGTGAATATAGTTTAAAACTTAAATTATTAGGAAAAAATATATGTTCATGTTAGGTCTTGGAGGTGGTACAAACTAGAAGAAGCATAAAATTACAAATATTATTTTACCAAAGACCATTAATCTTCTAGCACAAATATGAGATTGTGAAGAAAGGGTTATAACTTTGCTCTCTCAACCTGGTACACAGTAACAGTGGATGAAGTACATGCAACATAAAATTATAAAAATGAATCAACATCGACGTTTTATTGAGAGCATAATTGATGATGAAGTAAACACAGTATAAGGTATGATAAGTTGAATAAGGAATCAAAAATCTGAATGGAGCAACAAAGCTTGTGTAAACTTTTGAGCAGCAGATTCAGGCAAGCATATGCACACAATCATGGAAGCATCACTGCAATCAGCTTCTCCTTCAGGAAGAAACACACAAACTTGAGGGGTGGGTGTTAAATCTATAGGACCAGCATAGAGTGGCCTACCCCACCCAAAATCTGCACATTTGTATATCGAAAACCTGGTCCATTGAGTTATCGTTAGTTTCCCACCAAACTCAAGTTGTCTTGGTCGATCCACTTCGACATAATCCACCGTAGATCTCAAATACTCCTCCGACACACTCTGTCTCGCCTCTCGAACCAACAAGGTTGTCTCAGGTAGCTCTCCATGCACAAGCTCACACACAGTGCTTGTGGTGCATGCAACACACACCACATTGCCATAAAACCCTTCTTTCAGTGGTGGGTTTCTCAGCTTCTGCCGAGCATTCACCGAAAACGTTAACCTTAGCTGGTAATCCAGTGGCCTCACATCAAGAGCTTTCACCCAGGATCTCCATATATGCGCTGCCATGGCATCGAAAGTGGTGCAACCTGCGGCGTCGTACGGCTGAGCGAGAGCTTTCACGCGATTCTGGAACTCGCGCTTGATCCTGTAACACTTCTGAACCGGTTTGGTTTTCCACAGTGTCATGGTGAGGTTGGACCCCTCTTCGATTCTCATGAACTCCAAGTGAGGGAACTTAACCACCGGCGGGTCACGTGGCCGGAAAACTTCCCTGTCCCAACACGGCACGGGGTCGATGACCAGCATCCCTGTTCTTGCAGTGGCGGCCCATGCACCCAGAAATTGCATGGCTCCCATGCCATCGCAGATGCAATGGCAGAGCCTCAACCCGAGGCTAAAACCACCGCATCGGAAAAGGGTCACCTGAGCAATGACCAGCGGCATTTCCAGGACTTTGTATTGTTCTTCATTCGGAAACTTGAAGATCAAAGGCTCCCAAGCCGGGTTCGGAGCTGTGAGGTCTCCTAATTCAGTTAAGGCAACATCAGATCGTGCCTCAACAATGAGTGCTCCTTGCTCTGGTCCGAAAAACACTTCTAGTTTACCATTTTTGGTCTCTCTGAGCCTCCCTGATAAAGGGTAGTAAGGGACTAAAACATCAGCGAGAGCACATTGTAGTATTTTTGTGACAGGTTTCTGGGGAGAACAACCAGTGCTGTGTAACTGATAAAAATACACTGTGGGTGTGAAAACACGAGCTCCGATCATGTCATCGAGATTGGAAAGGTATAAAGTGTCACCTGGTTTAACAGGAATAGGCCTCGATGGCATGACAGAAGACATTCTATCAATGGTTACGGGAATGGTGAAGTGATGGATATGGAGCTCTTGAACCCATGGAGAAGCCATGAGGATAATTTCTCAGGTCATGTGAAATGTGGCTTCATTAATTTGTAGATATAATATTTGCAGAAGCATGAAAAGATGGGGTAGCTTCTCCGATAAAGAAGAAAGATGAAAAGAGACTTGAACTGAACAAGACGGGGTTCTTGAAGAAGATTTGCAGGTTTGAAGTTGGTGACAGATAAATGATATGTTACTTCCCTCACCCATTTACCATCTTTGTATGACACACTTATTACTTCTACATAAATTCATAATCCTTTATAATATTTTAGACTCGTTATGCATGAACTTTGTTTTCTTCAGGGACAACAATTTTCGCATTTCTTAACACAACATAAATATCAAATACGATAATGTGTGTATACTGATACTCACTTACCAAAAATTAGCACTGACAGAGACAAATGTTCTCGCAATTATGAACAAAAAACTAGATTGTTCATTTGTATTGTTTCACACTTTAAGAAGTAAAGAAGCATTTCAGTGTACTTTTTCCGAATCAGTTGTTCTTATTTTCAAGCTATAGTTATTGATTTGTCATATGGATTTTGATGATTTATAGATGGATACAGGAACTACATAAGCTTTTATCAAATACCTAGAAGATTCTGATGTGCACCATGAAACAACTCTACGCATTTGCTAAAATCAGATATCCAAAAATGTGGCTTCCATTTATAAGTAATTAAGGAAGTAAAAGAATTTCCAACTCTGCCATTTAAATAGTTCCGTAACATAACCACCTTTTCATACAAGACCAGGCCATGAAGATTATTAAGTTACATAACATCCTTTTATGATAGTTACGGAATCATAATAATTGAAACAATAATTAAAGCAAGGAAGATTAACTTCAAAAAAAGGATAGATTGTTAAACAGCTAAGATTAGGCCATTAAACATACCTTATGCAGCCTCATAGTTAAAGTATATATACAAAAACAGGTGTTAAAATTATGATTGTTGTTGTTTTGGAAAAATATACAACTTTCATAAATGCTTTTAGGGTCTATGTATAACTAGCCTAAGGGTTGAGTGTTATGCAAAACAACTTTTCCTTGTAATGTACTCTTCCCCCTTTTTTTTATAAATACTTAATTACTGATTTTATGATATCCAAATTCATGTTTCATCAAAGTTATATCCCTTCATGATATAGATTCTCGTAGTTCATTTTGTCTTTCCTTACCTTTATTTTATCTGGTTAATCTCTTAGTATTTTTTAAGCTGGTTGTTATTTTTAACTCGCCCATTCAATATTGTTTGAACTTGTAATTATTTTTTATCAATCTTTTGGAGATTAATTTCACATTTCACTCTGAACAAGTATCTATTCAATAAGTTACTCTTAACTTAACGAATATTTATTCAACAAATCACTTTGATATGTTCAAGTAATCTTTCCACAAATTACTTTTTACTTATTTAAGTTTTTTTTTTAAAGTCATTTTTACTCAGTAAAATATTATTTCAATAAATCCTTTTTAATTTATTTAAGTATTTCTTTCACAAATCATTTCTAATTTAATCAAATACTCTTAGACTTCTTTTAGAATGAGCTCTTTCTAGAGAAATCTCAAACAAGTTTTCTGAAAGGAATTTTTTTTTTCTAGAACAGGCTTTTTCTTCTTTTTTAATTTTCTTCTTCATATCAAATACTGCAATGAAAAATGAAGATGCAATAAAGATTACACAGAGCAGCTATGACAATAGCGACCATGGTGGCATAATATAATGATAAAGGATATTTTTGTATTTTTGGGTTAGATTGGGTGTACTTAGTAATAATGGAGTGCAAAGAAATGGCCCAAATCAAATTATCCCTTCAATCTCAAATTTCCATTATCATAAGCTTCGGTCTTAATTAGGATTTAGATTACTCATATTTTTCAACATATTGAGTCTCAATCACACATAAGAATGACATATTTATTGCAGTCTTAATTCTAAATATGTATTGCAGGGAAGATGTGGTGTGTGCAAACAGTTAAAAACAAATTTTATATTTAAACTTAAACAAGTTTTATGTTCCGAATTCTGTTTGTTTCGAATAGCAAATTGTTATTAAATTGTAAATTCAATGAATTATGTATTTTTTAATGTAAGTTTTTTTCATCGTGGGTCTCTCAGGTTTTCTTCTCACATGTTTATTATATTGAAACATGCAGAATGTTAAAAAAATTATTGGTATTAATTTCTTTTATTACTTGTACTAATAAGATACATAATTATATAACTTTTAATATATGGGTAGTTAAGATAAAATATCATGTTTAAAACTTCTTTAAACCTTATATTTAAGGTGATAAAAAACAATTGGTTGTCTCAAAATCTCACTTGGTTAATTCAAGAATAGATTAAAAGTAACAAATACTAATACTAAAAGCAAAAGGCAAGTGTCCAAAACTGAGTATTAGAACTCCCAGGATTCTCCAAATTTACATAACGAATTTGAGATGAAATCCAACTCCTAAAACTCACAGAAAAACTAAATTTCTCAGAACAAAATTCAAACTACTCCATTATCCTTTTGCTATAACAAAATCATAACAAAAATATAAACCTCCAATGCTTTCTTTAGGATACATAAAAGTCTTTCATGCAGCAGCAGCAAAGATGAACTGCTAGCTATCATCACAGGAAATTGGCAACCACTCTGTGATGGATCCTTCTGTGTTATGGTAGCCAAACTAGAGAAATCACAGCTCCAACCCTGTTGGTTATTTACTTGATAATACATATTGAAAGCATAAGATGCATTCCCTTGGAGACTAAGATGATTGCAAGAAGAGCCATAGCCAAGGGAAGTACAATCAGAAAAGGTACAAGCATAGTCAATGCTACCAGCCAATAAATGATCAAAGTAAGTAACATCTGGATTCAAAACACACCACCTCTTTTGCAGGTACTTTATACCTTCCACAGGGATAAGGCCTTTTTCCTTGTGCTGACCAGTTAAGTCTAATTCATACTTTGGCTTCCCATCAAACTCAAAAACCCCCCAATGCCTCTCAAAGTTCCCAGGAGCAACACTTTTAGTGTTCTCATCAATGAGGCTGAACATGTACAAGTCAATTGTGCCTTTCCTTTTAGGGGTACCCTTGCCACTCAGAGCATGTTTAAGCAAACCAAAGTTGAACCTCCTTGCACTCTTGGCATTAGCATTCTTATCACCATCTGTTGGCCACCCAATTTCCCCAATCAGCACCTTCATGTCAGGATACCCTGCCTTGTCTAAAGCCCACAGAAGAGTGTCAAGATTTGCATCAAACACATTGGTGTAAAGTGCCTTACCGTCCCTAAGAGGCTTGCTTTTTCCATCAAAAAATGCAAAATCAAAAGGGAAATCTTCGTTGAAATAAAGACTAAGGAAAGGGTAGATATTAACTGTGAAAGGTGCATTGTTTGCATACAAGAACTGGATTATCTCAATGGTGAGGTCTCTCATTTCAGGCCTGAAGTCACCAGCTGATGGAACTGGATCTGAATCAGGTGAATAGTAAATATCAGCATTGAATGGAACAGTGATTTTGACCTTTGAACTCAACCCGGCCTTATTAAGTGATGTCTGTATATTCTTCAGGGCTGGCAGCGTTTTCTTCGCAAAGGTACCATTATATGCTTTAAGAAAAGGCTCATTACCCACAGCAACATACCTGCATAGTTATCATACACATACCAAGCACAAAGCAGAGTGAGGAATAGTTCAAAATGGCTGTAAACATCCAACAAAAGCTATTACACACGACCAACCACACAATGAAACAATAACTAGAGTACTAAATGTTAACAACAAAATCAGACAAAAGCATATCCAGTTTATACATTTTCACTGAGTGTCCCTTAGAAGAAGCATGCTGTCAAGTTTCAAAAAATCCTCATGTTTTCTTTCACAAAGTTGAGAATACAAAAACTAAAACAAGACTATAGCAAGCAACACATTCTTTACAACACACTTTTTATTACTAGTTAAAATTTACCATATCCAATACCCGTTAAGCAAAACAATGAAATCTACAAAATTGTGTTATTTCCAATAAATTACAACAACTAATAAAATGACCCAGTTGAGTAGAGTACAGTCTCCTACACATTTAAATATCAGTAAAGTTGCATTGCATAGAAGTTCTGTTAAAAAGTTAATTGCAATGCAGTGAATATATAAATGAGTAGCATGAAAATGAAAGAGGAAAATAATTTGATCAAGAAAAAGGAAAGAATAGTATGATCTCGAAAGTACTTAACTTGATTTTGACGCCACCATTGAAGAAGTAAGTGGTGACATTTTCATAGACCCAAGAATCCGCAGCTTTAGGACTGGTACTTATCATTTGCAGCATGTTGTTGGGTATTGCAAGCATGACTTGGATATCGGTCCCCATAAGAGCTGCCATAATGAGTTGATCCGCATCAAAGAGCTTCAATTTGGTGAACCCATTTTCCTTGAGCATCTTCACCACCTTCTCCGGGGGAAGTTGGTGCGTTGCCATGGTTCCCCAGTTCACGCCAACCCATGCAGACCCACTGGAAACCACGGTTAAGAAGACAAGGGAAAATGCCACTAGATCACCACAATTTCGAACCATTTCTCTTCACTTTTTGTGGATTTAGCGAAGTGGAAAAAAATGTGTGATTGTAGGAACAGAATTTCCATATATAACTCACTTTGTGGTGTGTTTGTTTCAGTGCCTTCGCGAAGAACAGAAGTTGGGTTTTTTCAATTTTTTGCACCAAGAAAAAAAGCATTAATCACCAGACTTGTTCATGCTTTTTTTAAATTCCATCTACCACCAGAGTTTTCTTATTTTAGGATGAGAAACTTAATTTTTTAGATTGCTTTTAGAATATTTTTCAGCAGAGATTAAAACTACTTTCACGACTTCAAAATTTAATTACAGTGAAGAAAATAAAAGAAAATGCCAGTGCAATATTGTTTGAATTACACAGTAAAGTATAATTTAACCTTGGTTTTAATATCTGTTTTGTAAAAAATGTGTGGAAAGGATACAAATTAAAAACAAAAATTATGGAAGTAAAGGTAAATAAAAATATGTGAGACAAGAGTTAAAACTTTAATTATTTAATGTTAAAAGCTAACTTCAAAAAGAGTTAAAAGTTTGTTATTCCGTTATGTTATTCGGGGTATAACGCCAGCAGCATATGTTACAGTATTGTTGAGCTTTTTTTATTTTACTATTATAATTTATTTTATAATAATATGAACAAGTGTTTTGTAACTGTTTGTTGATGCATCCATACTTATATTCTCTCTACTATTATCAACATAATTAATGATTTTTTTTATAATTATATATATATATATATATATATATATATATTTATATATATTGAGATTAAGTTTCCTATATTAAATTCTATAAATTATAGTTCGAGAGTTGATTCAACATCATAGTTTCAAGAATTTCAGACACTTTCACTTACCATGATCATGGGTCGTCTTTCTTGCCTCATGTTCTGTGACCCGTTTCAACAATCTATGGACACATTAAATCCCCCTAAGGTAAGTTTACTCTTCATTCTTCTCTATTTTGTTTATAGATCTTAAATATATCACTTCTATTTGCGAAAAAAATTGTTTCTTTCTTCTTAATGAAATCTAATCATGCATGATTTTGTTCTTCTAAATTGTTTGGGTTCTCAACTTTGTTTGTGGTTTCGTTAGATTCTATTTGGGCTTTCTTAATTTAGGATTTCATATTCCAACTTACTAATTCTTGAAAAGTTGATGATTTTAGGGTTTAGACAAATGTATCTCTTTAATATGGTTTTGTATATTTCGTACTGTAAGCACATGTAATATATATCTCTTTATATATATTCTACCCCAATCATTTCTCTTAGTCTGACAAAAGTAGGGATGGTTCTTAGCTCTATCAATTTTACTTTCCTTGACACAAATTCCTTACTCCAAAAATATTACAGAAATTTAAAAGCCAAACTGTCATGCATAGAAGAAATTAATCTATTTAGTTTTCCATCCACAATACTATCCCAACCAATAATCATGAAATTGTACATTATCATCAGAATTAGTAATTTACCTTATTTGTATTCAAAGAAATAGTGAAGCATATGGGAAATGAGGGGAAACTAATGCTTGAAAGGGCTTCTTCATGTACTTAGGGAGAGGATAATCTATCTCAGTTCATGTAACACTAAAAAATCTAAACTCAAAAGAGTTTCCACCTAACAAATATGTAACTATGAAATTATATGATCGCAGACCATAGAAGTCAACAACGAATGCGGCACAAAAGGAATTTCTGGGTGCATGTGTTCCATCAAAGTCTATTGGTATCAAGTTTCCATTGGAATCTCTATAGTAGTTCGGGCCACTTTTCAACTGCTCAGTCTGAAGAAAATATTCTTCAAATTGTACAATCACCCGTGCTTACAACCTCATAGTAAGAAATATACAAAACCATATTAAAGAAATACATTTGTCTAAACCATAAAATCATCAACTTTTCAAGAATCGATAAGTTGGAATATGAAACCCTAAATTAAGAAACCCCAAACAGAATCTAATGAAACTACAAACAAAGTTAAGAACCCAAACAATTTACATAAACAAAACCATGCTTGGTCAGATTTCATTAAGAAGAAAGAAATGATTTTTTCGCAAATAGAAGTGATATATGTAAGATCTATAATACAAAATAGAGAAGAAGGAAGAGTAAGCTTACCTCTGGGAGATTTAACGTGCCCTTAAATAGTTGAAACCAATCACAAAATAGGAGGCGAGAAGGACGACACATGGTCTTGGTGAGTGGAAATGTCCAAAATTCTTAAAACTATGATGTTTAATCAACTCTTGGATCAATTTATAGAGTTTAACACATGAAACTTAATATATATATATATATATATATATATATATATATATATATATATATATATATATATTAATAATTATTTTGTATCAATAATTTCATAAAATTAAAAGAAATGCATAAAAAGAAAAACTAAATTATTTCATATTATTCTTGTAACATAAACGGTAACGGCTTTAATTAAAAGAAAATTTAAATTTATAAAATGAAATGAGTAAAACTACATTCATAATAACAATTCATCATTACATTACAAGGGTTTCCAATAATATACTACAGTTCAATTGAAAAATAAAAGTTTAAATCTAAAAATTGCAAGATAATTAAAACATAAAAAAGTTAAATCCGAAAACTAAAACAAGGAAATTAAAACATAAACAGTAAAATACATTTAAGATAGAACAATGTATATTTTTTAATTCCCGCCTTTACCAATTAATAAATTTCAGGAAAAATCCTTTATTAAAGAATAAACTTCAATATGTAAACTGATGAAGCTCAACGTTTACAAGAAAAGTAAAGTTAGGAATTGTTTGAACTATGAAAGTAACCATTATAGTACAGTTGTGTCCAAAATAATGTATGAATATAGTTGCATCATAAATGCAGAACACTTCAGGTTAATCCTATCACATTGCATACATGCATTTGTTTTTAAAAAAAATTATACACTCCAAACTCATACAAATTCAACTTTTTTGTCAAGTTTTAAAAGGCTTCACTAACACAAAAAAGTCTTTTAGCGTCCGATATTTTCGATCTTTGACGTCTGTCCAAACACCGACGTCGTACTGGGTGACGTTAAAATAACGTCGGAAAACAAAACAGACGTCACTTAACGTCGGGGCAATAGGGGTCCGACGTTATTCAATGTCGGGGCCAAAAACAGCAAACGTCAATTTTCGCGCTAAATGGAACCAAAAAACAGAGCAATTTGACTTCTGTTGGGCTCTGAAAGACTTTAAATAACGTCGGCCACAATAAGCTCAAATGTTAAATAACATTTGTCAGAGCACCACCAGACGTCAATCTGCTCTGTTTTTTTTTTTAATTTGGTTGTTTTTACAACATTCCCACACCTGAAAATCAGCAAATTCCCAGAACAGTTTCATAATAATTTCAGCACAATTATGGAGTTACAGTTATATCTAATAACACTTAAGTTTCAACATATATTCTAAACTAATATACACAATTCTCATTAATCTTCTTGCTTGTTACACTAAACATTACAAATAAAATAAACACATATCAAAGTCATAAGTTGACATACAAAAATTAATAACTTTAAACTAAATGAGTTCTAACCTTTGAATATAATACTTT
>Ga0209589_1013119_pt1 | contig 10970 bp, 1 predicted proteins | sample CowpeawhiteBW_FD_187525 | JGI IMG/M metagenome (GOLD analysis project Ga0209589, IMG submission 187525) | Root nodule microbial communities of legume samples collected from California USA - Cow pea white BW (SPAdes) (version 2) | ecosystem: Host-associated > Plants > Roots > Nodule | place: USA...
ATATATAATATGCTAAAGCTACTCCGAATAGTTTGATTATCCTGGTAAACTATGATAGTTATCCTGAATAATAGCGTTTTAATGGTAATTATTGAACAAAACTAACATTTAGTTCTATTTATTTTTCTCAAAAAAACATTTTTAGATTTTTTCATAAGTTTAAAATAATGTCAATATATGAAATTATTTATTCATTATAAAATTTGATAACAACCTAATTCATATTTATATTAAAAAAGTATTTATAAGAATATACATAACAAGTGTTTAATCAGAAGAGCTAACTGTTTTAAAAATACACAACAAATACCGATTAAATAATTTAAGAAAAAAAATCAATGTTAAAGAAGAAAATGTAAAATATTCAATATAAAGTATACATATTTTAATATTTAAATCAATGATAAAATTATAATTCTACAAATAATGAATGAAATTTCATATAACAATTAAAAAATGTTAAATAATGATAAAATAAATCTCCTAGAAATAAATTTCAAAGAATTAAATAAAAGAATATATTTTTTTAATTACTTAATAAATTATAGTGTCTAAAACAAAAGAAAAAGTATGAAAATGATGAACTTGTCCTCCAAATATTATTCGAAACTCTAGTTTTTCTATAAAAAATCATTAACTAAATATGGGTATGTATAGTACTTATTTTTCTTTAAAAATGGAGTATCAGTACTATCCATTTTTTTTAATGTGGATATGAAGACGTAAATGAATATGTATATTTTCATTGGATCTTCGTCTTTACTATATCATAGTTGTTCTCATGTACGTTTCCGATTTAAATTACCAAATTCTTTTTTCTTTTATTAAGTAATATCAAAGAAACTTACATACACTTTTCTTTATCATATTTATCTGATAGTTATTTGATATTTATATCATTCTCATACTCAAATAATATCGAATTCTCATTAAAATCTTAAGGAATTCAGAACATAAAAAAAAAAAATACCAACTCATTTATCATGAAGGCACACGTATACATTAAATGTGAAATTAAAATGTATTACCTCAACACGTTATTTATTAATTTATTGAAAAAAAAATCTAATAACAAACTATTCAGACCTTAGGAAGCAGCAAGTAATAAATAAATAAAAAAAAAACTCTATTTAACAAACATTCCATTTCTGTTAAAATAACAAACATTCCCTAATTTTTAAAGATTGATTGAAACATAAAAAAAGAAATATAAAAGTCGAGATTGGTCTTTCCATTGTTTGGTTTAGTCACAACACATGGCAGTTCCTGCGAAACAGAAACAACCTCATGGATTTCATTATCTCATTCATTCTACCTTAATCTTTGCTTAAACCAATTAACAAAACACCATTCCATAAATAACATCACTTTTTATTTCTTTGTTTTTTTATTTGCTGCTTCTTATCTTTTTCACCAACACAGCACCTCACAATTCATCTTAATTTTTACTTCATTTGAAATTTCAAATACAATCACCAATCACAATTTATCTTCTCTTTCTCTCTCTCCACAAGAATCAATTTTTACGATCCAGTAGGAGAAGAACTCAAAACCCAAAACCCAAAGAAAGGTGAAAGATAAAGGACCATGTCCTTCCATGCTGTTTAAACTCTAAAGATCTTGTTTGGTAGTGATATAAACCCAAACCACACACAGGGAGGAAGATTCCATTGTTCTTGTTCATTTATTTCTTTATACGTGTCTGCCTCTCAAAAATTCTTTCTTTCTTCCTTCTATAATATCCACGTTTGTTTTTCGATCAACACCATCAAACTCCTCGCACTCGGGGTGTTTTTTTCCTCTGCTTTTTACCAGAAAAGCTTCCAAATTTGCTCAGATCTTCCACTTGTTCCTGGTAAGTTTTTTGTTTTCTCTTGTTTCTTGTCTTTCTTGTTGCAGAATCGATGAACTAAAGTTGGAAGCTTTAATTAGTAGGATTAAATTTCCCTAAAATATGATCCTATGTAACGTTTTTCCCCTTTTCCCTTCTTTTCTGAAAGAAAGATTAATTTAGGATCACGCGGGTCGTAGCATATACAATACAGCTTCAGTTTAGAGATGAAGATTCTGCTAAATGATTTATGAATTCAGTTTATGTTGACTGGCACAATCATTGCGTCTTTATCACGCTGGAGAATCGTGCCCGTTTAAAAGCTTATAATTAGTTTCCTCGGGAGTTTTTTTATTGTAAATCCTTATGTTACTAAAAAAATAAAATAATTCACGTATGGTAAATTTTACATTTTCTCTTTCCTTTTTCTTCTTTCCTTTTATTTGAATGCTTTAATGGTAGTTTCTATATTTACATAGGAACTGCCGCATGGTTTTGCAATTGTTTAGCCACTAAGTTGGGGGTCATTATCCTCTTTATTGGTCTGTGAAATCCGTATCATCTTCTGTCAAAAATATCACATGAGTTGTCCCTCCTAACTGAGTTAATTTCGGAGGCTATTGTGGAAAAAGGCACATTCTTTTCTCGTTTATGGTTCACATAACTCGGTGTATTTCTTCAACGGCTGTTAGCTAAATTTGGTTTCTTTGCTTTTTCTACTTGGCAACTTCTAGGACACTAACCCGCAGTGCCTTGTAGAGGTGCTCTTGCTTCCATTCCATAGCTGCCATTTGATTGATATGGTTGAAAATTTCAACAGAATGGTGCTATGATACTTTGCCATGCTTCTTGGGTTGTGAAACAACTTCATGAATAGGAGACAAGTAAAATTACTTGTGAATGCCACTGGTGTGTTGGGGATTTGAGCTCATATTGTATACTTAGTATTCCACTTTACATAACCTTTTTTCTCTCATAAAACAGTTATCTCTTGTGTTGTCTTGACATTAGAATCATTATCTGGTTCCAAAGTTTTTATGTTTCTTGTTCTTTCTTGTTTGTTCCTTTAGCAGGGTTTCTATTATTCTAATTTGACAAGCGTACGTAGCTGTTTCTTATACGGAGGATACTTGCCAGTTGATAAACTGAGGAATAGTTCCTGCATATAGTTTTATGAACATACATTTTACAGAAGTTCCAACATAGATGGGCATTATCACTCGAAGGTCTAATTATTTGTGATACCTAACTTTGTCTTTCTCACAAGAATTTTTGTGGATTCTAGTTACAGTCATCGGCTCCCTTCAATTGACATTGGACATTTCCATTTCATTTACTGCAGTTCTGGTGGTAGAAAACCAAGTGAAATTATGAGGTTTTTTGTGACAACTTTTATTGGTATAGTTTTCGGATTCTTTATAGGAGTATCAGTTCCAACATTGTCAATAACAAAGGTGCAGACTGAGTATTTCTCATTCCTCTCATCTTTATAGCATACTCTATGCAGAAGCAAATTTTTTCGAATGGTTTCATGTTGTTGAACTTGATAATGCTATGCTAACAGTACTTAACAATTTGCAGTTGAATCTCCCATCTGGCCTGCTTCCCTCCATCGATCTTTCCTACATTGAAGACAGATATACAGGTCGCCAAGCATGGTCTTTTGTGAATAATGCTAACAAGAGAAGTTCATCTCAAGTTCAAGCATTAAATGATACATCAAAGGTACAATGGGGATTCTATGTAGTTAAGGATCCATAGCTTTTATACTGTCGTTTTCATGTTCTTGTTCAAAAATTCAATATTGATAAGAGCATTCAACTTCCAAGAATGGCTACTTAGAGAGTCTGTATGTATATCTGATTATTGATCAATCACCTGCTCCTCATTCTCTTGCTTCTATTCAGATTTGGGTTCCATCAAATCCAAGAGGTGCAGAAAGATTACCTCCTGGTATTGTTGAAGCTGAGTCGGACTTTTATTTGCGTAGATTGTGGGGTAAGCCCAGTGAGGTGTGTATCCTAATCTTGCCATTTTTGTGATGAAGCTAATTTTATATCAACTCTTCATCTAAGTGCTACATGATGGTAAAAAGGACTAGAAAAAAGAAGTCTTTCATATGTTTGGTCAGATTCTTTGCTTGCTTATATGAAAAAAATCAAACAAATATTAAGTGGACAGAGCTTTTAACTAAGTCAACACTTTCAGGATCTAACGTCCAAGCCAAATTACCTTGTAACCTTCACTGTTGGCTATGAGCAGAAAAATAATATTGATGCAGCCGTGAAAAAGGTTTTAGTCAGTCCATTCTTGTCTCTCAGTCTCTCTCTGTTTGCACATGCTTCTCATTTGTTTTTTAACTAAAACTTTGCTCGAACAGTTTTCAGGAAATTTCACTGTCCTTCTGTTTCACTATGATGGCCGAACAACTGAATGGGACGAGTTTGAATGGTCAAAGCAGGCTATTCATGTGAGTGCTCGCAAACAGACCAAATGGTAAGGAGCTAAGCTGTTCATTATTTCTTTTAGATGATTTAATATTGCTGTGATTTCTGCAAGAAATATTGTTTTTTGACAACCTAATTCATATTGACAATTTTAGCTTTTTCCTTTTAGGTGGTATGCCAAGCGGTTTTTGCATCCTGACATTGTGGCACCATATGACTATATATTCATATGGGATGAAGACCTGGGTGTTGAGCACTTCGATGCAGAAGAGTGAGTATTGGATATGAAAGTGAAATTTTTTGAAGTTTTTATTTTTAAGAAAAGTTTCACGTGCCTCTCTTATTTCATATGCAGGTACTTAAAACTGGTGAGGAAGCACGGCTTGGAGATTTCACAGCCTGGTTTGGAACCTAATAAGGGCTTGACATGGCAGATGACAAAAAGAAGAGGTGATCGCGAAGTCCACAAGTAAGAACGATTGGAATGCTGCACCAGTTTTGTAGTGCTGGTCATTACTTCAAAGAACATGCATTAACTGTTTATTTTCTTGTATTTCTATTAGAGTAACAGAGGAAAAACCAGGATGGTGTTCTGATCCTCATTTGCCTCCTTGTGCAGCGTGAGTAACTGCTGATGTATATTATCATTACATTATCTTGTCTTCTGATCTGTATATAATTATGTTGTCACTGTTTCACAAATGTAGATTTGTTGAAATCATGGCTCCAGTGTTTTCGCGTGATGCATGGCGCTGCGTGTGGCATATGATTCAGGTTAACCGGTTAATCCTAAAGTATTGATTGTTTTAGAAGATGCCCCTTGACTAGTTGTTTGTTCTATGCGCGCCTTTGACTAGTTGTTCAATGTTTCTCTAAGCACTTGCTAACATTATGCTTGTATTGTACCACTGGAAATTGCAGAATGACTTGGTCCACGGGTGGGGTCTTGATTTTGCTCTTAGAAGATGTGTAGAGGTAAGTCCATTCTCATATTTTGTGTACTCATCTAATTGGTGTGTTCTTAGGATAAGAACATGCAATGAAAAGAAACAAAATTGGAAAAATAAAATGCTATCCATGCATGATGCTATGAGCTTTAAACTATTATCCTTTTTCTGACATAGCCTGCACATGAGAAGATTGGAGTTGTTGATTCTCAGTGGATTGTTCACCAAGGTCTTCCCTCTCTAGGGAATCAGGTATTTCCATTGCCTTGATTACTCTAAACCAAACAGTTTTACTCAAAAATCACATTGTAAAATGCTTATTAATATTCCGTTTCTTTGCAGGGTGAATCTCAAACAGGAAAAGCACCATGGCAAGGGGTATGCTACTATCTTTTACCAGTTCCATGATATTAATTTGCCTTTTTTTTCTCCCACATTAAGAGTCTATTGAAGAAGTTGTGTGTCATAGTGGAAATAGTCTTTTGGTTATGAAATTTGTTGATGTTCAAATGTTGTTGGTGCTAGGTGAGGGAGAGGTGCAGAAAGGAGTGGACCATGTTTCAGACTCGGCTGGCAAATGCAGAAGACGCGTATTACAAGTCCATAGGAATTGATACATCTAATTCCACTGTTCATTAGGGGTTCCACAGCCAAACTTGACTTGTACACAGATATCATTACCACTTACCACCATTACTAGCCATAGATTTTTTTTTCTTTTTTCCCTTAGAAAAAAGTATATTCCTTTGCAATCACAACCTAGAGTTCTAGCTAGGGATCAAATATCAATTTCACGGAGAATTGCTGTACCTAAACTGAGTTAATCAAGTGAAGAAAATTGATATTGCGGCATGAGTCGATTGTGACATGATCCAAGTCCCTCTTATACTTAATATAAGAAATAGAAACATGCTTGTCGACCTTGTTCTTATTGTTTTTATTCTATGTCTTGTTCAAATAAACTTCTTTTTTCTTTTTTTTTTTCAATTATAAAATATCCCATTATAGTATTACTTTCCATGTGTTGACACAAGAAACCCACACGAAGACAAGTAGAGGAGGGTCGTTTTCAGAATCTGGTGTGGGGCGCAAATTGGATATGCGTGGTTCCAAATTTATTTCCGCGGTACCGTTGTGTTCAAGTCATCACATGTTCAACTGTGGTGAACTTTCTAGATTGGTTTCCTAATGGTTCCTGTGGGACACTTTTTTTTTTTTTTTTTTTTTTTTTTTCCGTCAGTTTAATCAACTCAACTTGTTCGAGGATGAATCCAACATTTGATCAACTCTCTATAATGAGGACAACTCAACCAGATTCTTCAATATCTGGACAAGTGTTTGAGGAACAATAAAACAACTAAAGACTTTTGGAATTGGTCTCGTGTGTTGTGGATCACCGTTAACTGGGTCAGGCCACTGGTATTAGTTAGACACGAACGTAAGATTCAGGGTATCGTTCTCGACATAAAAGTTCGAACATTTTCTACCAATATAGATTTTTCATGTAAATACAGTGGAAGAAGGTGAGAAAATGGAGTCCGAGACTCGAAAAGCAGAAATCTTGAAATTGCAATGTGAAATCTTTGACTAATGAAAGTTAATAATTCATGAGCCACTTCTCAAAGGATGAATTGGTTTGGTTAAAGAGGGTGACATGTTGACCGAACTTGAAAACATGGTCCCCACACTTAAACTAGGACCGTTGATGTTTCTATTGTGTTTGAAATAAATTTAAATGTATTAGTTATTAAAGTTTTATGGATAGTTAATGTATCAACAATTGTAATCTTACGAATAATTACCATGTTGGTCGTTGTTTTTGTCTGTTTTGACTACATCGATTAAGAATATGTGAGTTTATAAATTGTATTATTGATTGCATGAATAACACAACAATAACATAGGTAAATCAATTTGAACTAGAAAATTTAAGTGTCAAAGTGTTTGAAAAAGAGAGAATGAGATGATCAATCATACAAATAAGTGTGTCCCCATTCAATTGACAAAGATGAACAACTATGACAATTGGAGTCTTCAAATGAATCAACAAATATCACAAAGTGGACGAATGCCCAAATGAATTCATTGAAAGTAGCATGAAAAGAATAAGGCAACTCTATACATATTATACCAAGCTATTGGTGAGTCTAACTTTGAGAACATTGCAAGACTGAATCTTCAAAAAAGAGTGTGGGATATATTGGAGAAGACATATAAGGGAGATGATCGTGTGAAAAAGATTTGACTTCAAACACTTAGGGATGAGTTGGAAAGCATGAAGATGAAAAGACATTGCTTGTTAGTCACGTTGTGGAGAAGATATTGAAATTGTTAATCGACGAATTTGAAAATGTATGGGTGTGATTAAGGAGTTTAAGGACTTGTTAACGCTCTCAGTTGAAGAGCTTGTTAGGTCTCTTGAGGTACACGAGCAATAGAAGAAGAAGAAAAAGAAAAAGAAGAAGGCAGAACTACTTAATCAACTACTCCAAACAAAGAGAAAGACCCAAAACACTCAAGAAAAAAAGACCAAATAAAAGAGGTAGACGAAGCGATTTTGGTGACAGAAGCCAAAGATAGAAAGATAAGAAAGATTAGCTAACAAAATTGTATAAAAGATCTCCAAAAAGATCTTGGTATGTTGATGTGAAATGAACTTGAGAATTGTTTGATTTCTCAAAAGGAAGTCAATCTATTGACAAAAAAATCATTTAAAACCAACCAATATTTTATATTGAATGAAATATAAAAAAAAAAATCAAACCTTTTGTGTGATTTTTAATGATATGTGAATCGGGGTTTGGATTCTAAAATGTAAAAACAAAATACACCATTAATATACAAAATATACAGAAATGATCTATAAAATAGATTAAATATAAAAAACATATTTAAAATGAATATTATTTTTAATCAAGAACATCGATAATATATTTATGGATTTTTTTTTTCAAATTTAATATTCAATCTTCTTGTCCATATTTAGTATAATACTTAATCTCACTTAAATTTTAATATCTCAATATTTATTTCAATGATACTAACGGACATAAATAAAATTTATCTTAACATAAAACTAATTCTAAACATTAACTAAGTCAAACATCTTATTATCATGTGAGTACGTCTAATTGTTTATAATTTCAAAAATTTTCTCAATTAAGTAAAAAAGATAGTTTTAACAAGATGTTAAGTGCATTTTTTTTTTCATTTAATGGTTTTTTATGGAATAAGAAAAGTATTATCATGATGTTATCATGATGTTGTAAGAAGATATAACATTACATTTAATTGTATACACTTAAATCAATTTTTCATTATATGTATATGTATACGTTACGAGAAAACATTAGTTATTTAAAAAGTAAGCATAGAATAAGTTTTGTATACTTGACACAAATACTTGTCATAATAAAATGAATCACTCATTAATAAAAGCATAAAGAAACATACAAAAGGAAAAGAAATTATTTTGACAACCAGCTCTTTTTTTTTCGTTAAAAACGCGTTATCGCTGTATTTTGTTTGGCAATAAAGTCTTTTGGAAAAAGGCATCGCACACGTGTACGCAGATACAACGCTCAAAAATTATGTCGACCATATAGTGTTAACTTACAAAATAAATAATTTATATTTTCTTCTTACCAATTTAACGTAAATATGAAAAATAATATCATAATAAATCGTACAAGTGCTTCGTTCTAAAAGAGAAAAAAAAATCATGCAAACAATAGTTTTTTATTATTAAAACTTACACAATCCGTGTATTTTATGCATATTAGTTGAAGTAGTTTTTAGATATCATATGAAAAAAAAAAAAAAAAGAATATAGTTAACATGTGTCAAAATGAAGAATGGTGAAAGAAAAAAAATCTGAAGTGTGATAATTGATTGGGGGCAACGAGAGTTAAGAGCTTTCGCTGATGGAGCAGCCGAAAATCTAGAAACCTCGGATTGTTGCCACCGCATATCTTTGTGAACACGTGTCCTCTTCTCAGCGATCCTCTTTCTGATGCCAAAGCCCGTTCTTCATTTTTCACACACCAATTCTTCCACGTGTTGCCACGCGTAAATTAAACCCTCCCTCCGGTTACCCAACCATGGTTACGCCTACGCCTATGGTTACCACGGTCTAGTTAAGGATATGTGAACCAACAGAGCTCACTATAGTACAGTGTATCTCTCTCTGTATATATAACATAATTTGTAGTATTCATCAAAGAACAAGTGGGTTTGTTTTGTGTGATTCGTGATGGGTCTCTCAAATTTTCCGAGTGCATCGGAAGGGGTGCTTCCGGTGCTGGTGATAAACACGGTTCTCTCGGTGGCGGTGTTGAAGAACATGTTCAGATCCATGCTCCAAGTTGTGGGAGGAAGTGAAAGTCAAAGTCAAAGTCAAAGTGACGGTGAGAACACCGAAGAAGAGTGTCGTGAAAGTTCACGGGAAAGGAGGGTGTCGATAACTCAGTACAAGGCATTGCGGAAGGACATGGGGAGAAGAAGTGTGAGGATGGTGGAGTGCTGCGTTTGTTTGTGTCGTTTTGAAGGCAATGAAGAGGTTAGCGAGTTGCCTTGCAAACATTACTTCCACCGAGGTTGTTTGGAGAAATGGTTTCATAACAAACACTCCTCATGTCCCTTGTGTCGTTCCATGGATTAGTTCACACACATACTCTTCTTCCTCCTGTAACCTGTTACGTAGCAGAGTTAGTTCTTGTTCTTGTAACCTGTTACGTGTGTGTATATATCTAAATTTCTTTACTTTGATATGTAAAGGTACTGCAACCAACTCAGTTCCTCTGTGTCTAGTTTTTATGGAACAAAATGAGAGATGGTGTTGCTTTTAATTACTTGCTTGCTTTTGTAAGTGACAGTGCTTCAAACTTGAGAGTTCCTTTAATTTTCACTACTGCATCTGCATCATCATTCTGCATAATTTCAGTTTAATACTTCTGTTCTGTTCTGCCTTCTTGGTTTCAAGTTTGAATGGAATAATTTCAGAATTTATAACCTAAATATTTAAGGATTCAATTTTAATGATTCATAATTAGAGATACTTATATATATATTTCTACTCTCTGTTTGTAAAATTGTAATTTTCACTTTGCTTGCTGTGAAATACTATATATTTTTGTGAGTTTAATGTTGATATATTTTTGAAGGAATATTATAAAAAGAGGGAAACGAAAATTCAGCACGACTCTTGCATTATGAAGTTAAGGGAGATATTAATAATTGTGTATCACAAAAGTACTTACTTGTCCTTTATAGTATTCTAAAAATAGATCGATATCATATTTAAATTGAAAAAATTATCGTGGAAGAATAAAATGTCTCTATATATAATTCCCCCTCCGACACTTCGTACTATTCGAATATAAAGATTTTTATTTTTATTTTCATTTTCATTTTATTAGTTTAAATATTGCATCATAATTTCATATTTAGAACCGAAACAGATTTTTTATTAAGTGGTGACGGTATGTTTGCAATCGTGAAGAATGCACCGAATTTAATGCCACACACTGATTTTTTTCCCTACAAAATTCTCAGATCTGAAACATTATTTTAACACTGTTTAGTTACGTCTGAGAAATAAAAAAACACAAATAAATAATAGATGAGTGAAGAAAAAATAGATAATTTATAATATTACTTTTATTTATTAGAGTATATATGTGTGTATTTTCTAGGGGGAAAAAATGAGTAGAACCAGCCTATTCATTAATTGAAAACGAAATTAAA
>Ga0209589_1013120_pt1 | contig 10970 bp, 5 predicted proteins | sample CowpeawhiteBW_FD_187525 | JGI IMG/M metagenome (GOLD analysis project Ga0209589, IMG submission 187525) | Root nodule microbial communities of legume samples collected from California USA - Cow pea white BW (SPAdes) (version 2) | ecosystem: Host-associated > Plants > Roots > Nodule | place: USA...
TATATATACATATATATATATATATATATATATATATATATATATATATATATATATATATATATATATATAAAGTGTGCAAATTTACGTAATGTTTGCATATTAAGAATGAAAGGTGCACGCGCAGTGTTTTTACGACAAGAAGAAGCCGCAGAAATTTGAATTTTTGTACGCAATGTGTTTTGAATTATAGTTATAAGTATAAGTGTCAAAGTTTTGAACTGAGCGTGAGATTCCTGATTCTAAGTCCCTCTTTTTTCTTTTAACAACTAATGTATAATTCTTTCACGCCTAAGCAATAAAACATTTAATTAATACAAAAGTTGGCATCTTAAGTATCATTCTTGATCACGGAAGTTCAAACTAACTATAAATTCTTCTACTAACCATTAATCATTTACAGCATGCTAAAACTATTAAATCAGAAGAAAAAAAAGCACGCGCCCATAAACATCAAACAATAACTCAAGTAATAAAAAAACACACGATTAACGTTTTTATTTACAAATTAGAGTTTTCTTATGATAACATTAGTACGAATAACCATTTTTTTAATCGGATTATGACTTTTAGTTGGATCTCACTATTTAATGACTTATTTTTTATATTTCATTTGCAAAACTAATAGCAAACCTTGTTCAAAATATTTAAATTTAATTTTATCAATAATAGTTTAAGAAAATTTAATTCATCCTTATAAAATTAGTTTGTAGGATAAAATTACTACAGTTAGATAGATATTTGTGAATGATCTCATAGCGGTTCAATAACAAATGACATAATTATCTCAAAAAATAATAATAAATTTTATTAAGATAGGTTCTAAATGATTGATATCATAATAAGTAATGGACTTTAAATCTAATTTCATTATACAAAATCGATTTAAAGTGAGATTTACACATATTTATATATTATATATGTTCCAACAATGAATTTTACCTATTTCATTTAATGTTTCTCTGTTTTGTCTCGTCCCCTTCCCACCGGGTAACGGGTATAATCTCGTACTCATACTCATACATGTTTCTTACTACTTCAATATTAATTTTAATTAATTCTTATAAAATAATAAAAAATTACGGTAAAGGAAACATAATATTATCAAATATTCAATATTAGGAAGATGACTATTTCTTCGATATCAAATATTTTGAAATAAATTATAATTGTTTACATTTTAGATTAGAATACCAAATAAAATTTCATGAGAACCAAAATATTTATTAAATTTGCAAACATTATTGAAACCTAGTTGATAAAATTTAAAAATATTTAAAAAAAATATATAAAAGGAAAACAAATATTCAAATTAAAATATATTTTAAGTGTTTGTTTACTTCATTTTTTTAAATTCTAATGAATCTCTTTTTTATACACTAGTAAAAATTATAATACACCGCGTAACGGGTATAATCTCGTACTCATACTCATACATGTTTCTTACTACTTCAATATTAATTTTAATTAATTCTTATAAAATAATAAAAAATTACGGTAAAGGAAACATAATATTATCAAATATTCAATATTAGGAAGATGACTATTTCTTCGATATCAAATATTTTGAAATAAATTATAATTGTTTACATTTTAGATTAGAATACCAAATAAAATTTCATGAGAACCAAAATATTTATTAAATTTGCAAACATTATTGAAACCTAGTTGATAAAATTTAAAAATATTTAAAAAAAATATATAAAAGGAAAACAAATATTCAAATTAAAATATATTTTAAGTGTTTGTTTACTTTATTTTTTTAAATTCTAATGAATCTCTTTTTTATACACTAGTAAAAATTATAATACACCACTTGATCAAAATGACGTAAATAACAAATAATAAACATAATAGTAAAACTTTAACATATATCTTGTATCTTTTGAAAAGTTTCTTTAGATTTCTAAGGTATTTTTCATCTTATCATACCCTTAATTATACATTTGATTTTCTTTGTGCGATTTCTTTCAATAGTCTCTCATAAGACACACATTTGTTAATTTTTTAATATTTTTATCTATTGTTTATTTTCATCATGTAGAATAATATTTCGATATATTCTATCTAATTATTTTTTATTTTCTAACTCATTATCAATCATACTATTTTTTCACTTTAATTGTATAAATAATTTTTATTTACTATAATATAAAAATTTAATATAATTGCCATGTATATTTTTTTGTCACTATCCAACATATATTGTAGTTCAAAAGATACAAAATCTATGTCAAAATTTTATTATTATATTTATTATTTGTTTTTTGTGTCATTTTGATCAAGTGATGTATTATAACTTTTATTAGTGTATAAAAAAGAGATTCATTAGAGTTTAAAAATTGAAGTAAACAAACATTTAAAATATATTTTAATTTGAATATTTATTTTCCTTTTATAGTTTTGTAAAAAATATTTTTAAATTTTATCACCTAGGTTTTAATAATGTTTGCAAATTTAATAAATGTTTTGATTCTCATGAAATTTTATTTGGTATTCTAATATAAAATGTAAACAGTTATAATTTATTTCAAAGTATTTTATATCGAAGAAATAATCATCCTCCTAATATTGAGTATTTGATAATATTATGTTTCTTTTACCGTAATTTTTTTTTCTTTTATCAAAATTGATATTGAAGTAGTTAGTAAACGGATACGATACGGATACAAGATTATACCTGTTACTAGATGAAAATGGAGATAAAACAAAAGTTTAATACCCATTGGATTTGATATAGGAATGTTAATGAATTTTTTCTAAAAGAATAAATATAGAATAATGATATTTGTCCTCACTCCGTTGCTATTCCTAATGAGATAAGAAATTGAAAATGAAAATGAAATTGATTTGATAGAAAGAAATGTCTTTCTGTTTCAAGTTTCATGTGTGTGCAAGTACGTTTCATGTGTGTGCAAGTTGGTACGATGTCGATCCCATGATTCAGATCATGTTGTTTTCAAACTTAAATTAGTACTATGAATTGAAGAATAAATCATGAAACGTGTTTCTTGAACAAATTCTCCTCAAACACGTAAGCTAGGGTGACGCTCTGTAACCGATATAAATACCTGAACCGCATTGATAATTAAGTATCAAACCAAACAAAACACACTGCCATTGAAGCAAAATGTCGACCTCTATACATGAAAACTCTACAAGGTTGTTCCTCCTACTGGCTACCTTCATTATCCTCTTTCTTTTACGAACTGTCATCAAGTTTTTATCCAAATGGAATAAAAATTCCATCACTACAATGGCCAAAAAATCCTCACCACCATCTCCTCCAAAGCTTCCAATCATAGGAAATCTCCATCAACTTGTCACTCTCACTCACCGCACTCTACAATCCTTAGCTCAAACCTATGGCCCTTTGATGTTACTTCACTTCGGAAACGTGCCAGTTCTTGTGGTCTCCACAGCTGAGGCAGCTCGTGAGGTTCTGAAAACCCAGGATCTTGTTTTCTCCAATAGACCACGTCGTAAGATGTTTGATATCTTGTTGTATGGTTCCAAAGACGTGGGAGCTGCTCCATATGGTAACTACTGGAGACAGATAAAGAGTATCTCTGTCTTGCATCTTCTCAGTACCAAAAAGGTTCAATCCTTTCATGCAGTGAGAGAAGAAGAAATCTCCATGATGATGGAGAAGATTAGGCAGTGTTGTTCATCTTTGATGCCTGTGAACTTAACTGATTTATTCTCAACATTAACGAGTGAAATAGTGAGTAGAGCTGCACTCGGAAGAAGATACAGTGGAGAAGGAGGGAGTAAGCTTCGGGAGGCCATGGATGAGATGCAGGTGCTCTTGGGTGCTCCAGTTTTGGGGGACTATATACCCTGCTTTCATGTGTTGGGAAGGGTTAACGGATTGTACGGTAGGGCAGAGAGAGTGGCTAAAATTATTGATGAATTCTTTGAAGAAGTTGTTGAGGAGCATGTTAGTAAGAAAGAGCATGATGATGTTAATGGTGAAGACTACCATAACGATTTTGTTGACATTTTGTTGTGGATCCAAAGGACAAATGCTGTAGGATACCCCATTGATAGAACAACCATTAAGGCTTTGATCCTGGTACGTCAAATTAATACATGCACGTCTTTGTGATATTCTAGTTTAAATAAATAAATCGGCTGTATAGTAAATGCACGTGTGGAGAATGGATTTTAAACTTAATTAAATCTTCAAAATCAGTTTGTAAGATAAGGTTTGCATCTATTTTATATACTATAAATTAGTTTTATCACTGGCGATCCAACAGTGTAAGACAGATCAACTCAACGAACAATAAATCTTTCGATAACAGTAACTCAATAGATTCAACAAACAACAAACTTTGATATCATGTTAAAGAGTGAATTTTAAGCTTAATTCATCCAAAGTCCTGAGACAATAAGTTTATAAATCCTTCTACTATATATTCGTCATCTTTCTCATTTTTATCGAATGTCGGACTTTCAAAACTCACCTTGAACTCTTAAGAGTGTAAAGATATGCAGATCGAGTTTATTTGAAAAGAGAGAGCATGATGTTGACAAACAATGGATTTTTTTTTTTTCAGGATATGTTTTCTGCAGGTACTGAAACTATCTCCGTAGCCCTAGGATGGGCGATGACAGAACTCTTAAAGCACCCAATTGTGATGCAGAAGGTACAAGGTGAGGTGAGGAGTGTGGGTGGTGATAGAAGAAACGTAACAGAGAAGGATTTATGCAACATGCATTACTTGAAAGCAGTGGTCAAAGAAACTCTTCGATTGCATCCACCAGTTCCCTTATTGCTTCCAAGGGAATCCATGCAAGACACCAAAGTAATGGGTTATGACATTGCAACAGGCACACAGATAATAGTTAATGCTTGGGCAATTTCCAGGGATCCTTCATTCTGGAACCAACCTCAAGAGTTTCAACCAGAAAGGTTCTTGAACAGTTCCATAGATATCAAAGGGCATGATTTTGAAGTGATTCCTTTTGGAGCAGGAAGAAGAGGTTGCCCAGGAATAGTGTTTGCCCTAGTTGTGAATGAGTTGGCTCTAGCAAATCTTGTTCACCAATTTAACTGGGAAGTGCCTGGTGGAGTAGCTGGGGATCAAACATTGGATATGGCTGAAACTGCTGGATTGTCCAGCCGTAGAAAATTCCCTCTTGTTGCACTTGCATCCCCACAAACATAAGAAATAAATGTTATTCAATATAAATGTAATCGCTTATAAGATGAAAAATAAACGGCTATGGTTTTAGTCGTATGTTATAATTAATGGCCATGTTTTTTTTTTCTTTCCTTTTTTTAATAAAGTAGGGTATTTTTTTCTTAAATTTATCAAAATGGATACTTATGTAAGTTGTCTCAAAGTAGTACAACTTTATCGTAAAAAAATCGTCTTACAATTACACAACTTTAGTTTATAAGTTTTTAAGTTGAGATTGTATCTATGTTATACAATTTTAGTTCTTTAAACTCAAATCGTGTTAAGATGACACGATTTTATTTTAATTTTGGTAAAAGTTGACACAAATTTTGTGCAAAATGCTTTGAACTAAAGTGATATCAACTTCAATTTTAAAAATTTTGCAACAATTTCTTCAAAATGAAATTATGTCACATAGACACCACTTACTAATATCCATAATTTTTTTAAATGTTTTTCAGTTTAGTAAATTTTAAAACAAATTACCCTACTTTAGTAAAAATTGTTATGATTATGAATTTTTCAGAAGTAAAAGTGAAATTAAATGGGAAGAGAAAGAAAATGAAAAAGAAAGGAAATAAAAGATAAAAACCGAAAAGGGGAGAAAGAAGAAATTTGAAAAAAAAAAACTAAAAGGAAAAAATGAAGCAAAATTTTTATTTTAATTCTAATATTTATATTTATTTAACAGAATATATTATAATTTTCTTATATCAATATAATGTATTTTATAAATAATTTTGGCTGGTAAACAAATCTATATAATTTATTTGTAATATTTATTAAAAATATTTGTTGGGCAGTTTACTTTTGAGTAGGTTTGATAATAACATTTTCATTTCTTTAACGCCAACCATTAGATTTTCAAGGTACTCATTTCTCCTTAATTCTTTTCGTTCCAACTTATTGCTTTTAGAATTAGATTTGCGGTTATAGAATTAGAATTGTATTAATTGTGGGATTGGGGTTTAATAATCACAATTGGCAGAATTTCAGCATCAAAAAAGTGAGGACTTTGGTTGCTTGCACGCGCAATCCAATTTTTAGGAATTTGTTATATTTTTGTCTTCTCACACCATTTTCCATTTAATTTGATTCTTCATTTAATTTGATGGGACTTGTGGCTTCCGTACAGGATGTGACAAGAACGAATTTCGCTATCTTATATCAATTTCTGTTGAAAAAATTTATTCTTATTCTCATACCCAAACTTAATAATATCAAATTTTTTTTCTCAGCCCGTTGTTATCTTGTAATTGTTATCTTGTAATGAGTATAATTATGTACTCATACTCATACATATTTTCTTACTATTTCAATATTAATAATAATAAGTAAAGATTTTTTTTTATATTACCAAGTAAATAAAAGATTTATGCTATTAAACACTTAAATTGAGAGTATTAAACATTCATGTGAAAGGAAAATATACAATAAATAAAAATATTAAAAATAATAGAAATATTCAAATGTGAGACATAAAATTTTCTTAATTGACATACATCATTTTAACACAATTACATAAAGGTTATAATAAGATGAAAAATATATTGAAGATGTGAATGAATTTCATGACAAACCAAATAATTATAAGAAATAAAAATGGAAAGTATATATGATTACTTAATTAATTGTGAATATTTTAATAATTTAAACGGGGACGAATATATGGTGGGGACGGGTATTGTGACAGGGATATGTACATCCACATACTCATCCTCATACCTAATTGAAAAAGTCGGAGATTCCCCATACCCATACCCATACCCATATCCAGTCAATGCGAGAATTCTTCGTCAAAACGGAGACGGATTCGGACAATACTCATGGAGACGATTTTATTTGCCATCTCTACTTTTGTATGCTTAAAAAAAGAAAGACAAGGGAAGGGGAGTGAATGAGATCTACCTTGGTGATGGAATGAAGAGCAAATTATCTCTTTTCTATTCATGCCTCTTTGGGTGAGCTTGTTCCACTTGAAGAAGGAAAATATAACAGAAACAAAAGCATTTATTTATTTCTTTGCATTATTTTTCATATATAATTATTTGTATCAAATTGATGTTAAGAAAGTTTGATATGAATTATGTATATATATATTTTATATCAGTTTTGTATAGCTATTAACTTATTCAATTTATTTTTTATATATGTGAGTTACACTTAAGAGTAATGTTTGAATATTTTGTTCTCCTACTGAAATTATATTGGTGTAAATAATTGAGGTGTAGATATGAAATCTAATGTTTCGATGTTTGATTTTCTTAGTGCTATATTAATTTATATTTTTACATTTCTTTTACTAAAATAATTAACATATTTTCACTAGTGATTGATTAAAATGTGTATAGTTTTTAGTTTTTTGAATTGTAAAAAAACATGTTTAAGTAAAAAAAACAAGGTTAGAAAAAATGGTAAGGTTATGAGATTAGAGACTTTGGAAAGGACTATTCGTGTTACCATTTTATCATATGAAATGAAAGTCCCAAATTATAATACAAAAAGAAGGAAATGAAGATGTGTATATGTCACAAAACTTAAAAAGTTCCAATATTCGAGTGAACAAGAAGAACAGTAAAGTAAAATAAAGTAAATAGTAATATTCTTAGTGATATGAATGCTTGTATTTAACTTGATCATATGTATAATTTGTATATTCAAATTCATAATATTATAACAATGTTATCTTTTGTTGGTTATTACTTAAAAAAACTAATTTATGTTTTTCTTTAATTATTGTTGATCATGTACTCTTATATGTTTGTAGATTTGAACCATTAAAATTAAATTCTAAAAGGCTCAATACTTCAAATTTATCGATGCTCAAGAACTTGAAGCAATATTTAAGTGCAATGAGGAAAATATAGAAGGTTAGTATAACTCCATTTAAAGGAAAATGATAGTTTAACAGTTTTTTTTAACAAACTTTGACAAATTACCTAATTAGGTAAAAAAAGTGCTACTTTATTACTTTATTTTGGTTAAAAAGTAAAAAAATAATTTATTTTAATTCTTTTTATGGAAAATTTGTCAAGTTTGTCAAAAACAAATTGTCAAAAAAGTAATTTTCCTAATTTAAATGTACTCAATTTTAATTTATATATTTAGTGTCATAGTACCACTGTAACACCCCCATTTAATTAATAAAAATAATTAATGGAAGCGTCACACAAAATAAAGTAGAAATGCGGTCCAGGAGCTTAAACCTTACTCCTTACGGTCCAGGAGCTTAAACAATGTGAGCAGATCTGAGAGACACTCGAGGTTAATCGGGAAAAGATGATTCCGTTGCATAGTCCTCCTGGGTTGGACATTATGTTTTTGTTTGGGCTTTTTGTTAGGGCTATGGCCCATGTATTGCTTTACTCTTTAATACTCTATCATCTACTGCTAGTCTTTGGTTCTTGTAATCTGTCATGTTTTGGCATCGTGGTGTGTCTCGAATACCGTAAGGAGTAAGGTTTAAGCTCCTGGACCGCGTTTCTACTTTATTTTGCGTGACGCTTCCATTAATTATTTTTATTAATTAAATGAGTGTTACATTTATGGTATCAGAGCGGTCATTCCTTAGGTCTGTGGACTTGGATGTTTGCTTAGCTTTCTCTGTGTCTTTCTAAGTGTTCTTAGTTGAATTCCTATCTTATCAAGCCTAACCAAGTGATTTCTTGTGTGCTAGTGAACTATGACACCACCTCGTAGGACTCTGCAATCCTCCCAGGACGATGTGCCAGATATCGCCAGAGCAATAGAGGCAATGGTAGCTATTATGACGCAGCAAAGCACGATAATGATGCAGCAACACAAAGCATCCATGCAGCGACACAGCGACAGGCAGTGTCGCTTGAGCAGCAACAACTGGTGATGCAACAGATGGAGGCTGCTAGGGTAGCTGCTGAGGATGCCCACCAACAACATATGGAGGCCCTCCGCCAGCTGGAGGAGAACAGGGTGGCTGCCCCTTGTATTTGGCCCTGAGCCACGACTGCCAGAGAGAGTGGAGTCTGGAGGACTTCCTGAAACATCACCCGGTAAAGTTTGATGGGAAGACTAGTCCTGATGTCGCGGACCAATGGCTAAAGGATATGGAGAGGGTCTTTGATGCTAAAACGTGCCCAATGGAGAATAGGTTGGCTTTCACAGTATACATGCTCACCGGAGAGGTTAAGCACTGGTGGATCAATACAAAATCCATCATGGAGGAAAGAGGCGAACTAGTGACTTGGGAGGCATTCAGGGGAAAATTTCTCTCAGAGAACTTTCCTGACAGCGTCAGGTATGCCAAGGAGGTGGAGTTCCTCTAGCTGACACAGAGGAACAAGACAACGGCGGATTATGCTGAGAAGTTTAAGCACCTCAACCGCTTCTATACCTTGCCACTTGATGAGGAGTGGAGGAGCCGAAAATTTGAGAACGATCTCAGGGGCGACATCCGCTTGATGGTAGCCCCTTTATCCATCAAGGACTGTGCTGCACTGGTGCAGAAAGAACGAGTGATGGAGAAGATGAAGAATGAGGTGGAAGGTCAGCGCCCACAACAACCACAAAGGATAGGTGGACCATCTGGGTCCAAGCCCAAACATGAGGAGCGGAGGAGACCATATGACAGACCTCACCTTCAGCCTCAGGGGTCTAGGAACTTTTCTCCTCTGCAGGATCGGGTGCATTGTTATATTTGTGGAGGTCTCCATCTAAGGAGCGCCTGCCCACACATGGAGGGTTAACGCAGGTGCAACAGCTGTGGCAAGGAGGGCCACTTTGGGAAAGACTGTCCCACCCTTGCTGGGGCAGCGACACGCCCTGCAGTTCAGACTCCTCACCGGCTTCAGCGGAGAGACAGAGGCAACAGGCCTCAGGCGACAGGCAGAGTGTACGCCATGACCAGAGTGGAGGCTGCTGGCTCAGGTAACTTGGTTATGGGTTACTGTTTGATAGTTGGAATGAAATGTTGTGTATTGTATGATTCTGGAGCGACACACTCATTTGTGTCAGATGCATGTGTGGAAAAGTTGGGTCTGTCGGTGTGTGAGCTACAATGCAAACTTGTGGTGTCTACTCCGGCGTCAGGTTTGGTCAGGACGTCGTCCTTATGTGCTCAGTGTCTAGTGGAGGTAGAAGGGCGTAGATACAAGGTAAATCTGATATGCCTACCTCTACAAAAGTTAGAGGTAATCTTAAGGATGGATTGACTCTTTGCCAATCACATTCTTATAGACTGTCGAGAGAAGAAGCTGTTTTTCCCGACCTAGAGGAGCCTGAACTGGTATCTCCTCAGGGAGTGGTGAACAAGGTTCAAAGTGGCGCGCAGTGCTTCATGATCTTCACTCGTATGGAGGTGGAGGAGAAGGAAGGAACGTCGGTCATACCTGCGATGTAAGAGTTTGAAGACGTATTTCCAGAGGAAGTGCCAGGGTTGCCTCCTAGTAGAGAGGTGAAATTCTCTATCAATTTAGTACCAGGAATCAGTCCAGTATCGATGACTTCATACCGTATGGCTCCGGCGGAGTTGGTGGAACTCAAGAAACAAATAGAGGAGCTGATGGAGAAGCATTTCATCCGATCCAGTACTTCGTCGTGGGGAGCACCAATGTTGTTGGTGAAGAAAAAGGATGGGAGTTCACGCTTGTGTGTGGACTGCAGGTGTAACATCCCTGGCTACCCCTCCTCGGGCCCCAGAGGCTGTCAGGTTACTACAGCCCAATGCACCCCAACCCCTCACCCTTCTCCGTCCATTCATACTGGGTGGGTTGTTGCCAGTGGGAATCGAACCCCCAACCTGACCTT